>Ga0265327_10000385_pt1 | contig 83048 bp, 61 predicted proteins | sample 41621metaG_FD_202089 | JGI IMG/M metagenome (GOLD analysis project Ga0265327, IMG submission 202089) | Rhizosphere microbial communities from Carex aquatilis grown in University of Washington, Seatle, WA, United States - 4-16-21 metaG | ecosystem: Host-associated > Plants > Roots > Rhizosphere...
AATAGAACACATGGAAGACCATCTTGAAAAGGCTCTTAAAGAAATTGCAAACGAAAACAGCAAAATGAAATCTTTATGCAATTTCTATTGGATAAATTAAATATCTTGATAGCGGTTTAGTATTAAAACAAAGGCGTCAAGTTGTAACAGAGGGAGCAAAAAGGCCAGGTGATAGTTAATAAATAGCAATAAACAAAAGGAAACATTATATTTGAAGATGTGCCGTTGGCTGGCTGTAAACCAGCCTGTTAACACAGTACAAAACGATAGCTGAAGAAAGAAACCTTGCAGAAAACCTGTTCCGTTAGCGCAACCGAAAGAAAACGCCTTCGCATAAAATAACAGATTTAACCAAAACTATGAAAGCAAAATCAATTAAGGGAAATTCGGCAGAGGAAATACAAGCTGCATTGCAGCAGACAATGGTTGATGGTTTTAACCCAACGCTGGCGGTAATATTTGCACACATAGGCCTTGACCGAAATGCCATCGGCAGCATGTTTACTTGTGCAGGTATTGCTGTTTTCGGCGCTACCACCAACGGTGGGTTTATTGATGAAAACATTGACATGGATGCTTCCGCCGTTCTTTTGCTTGATGTAAACAAAGAATATTTTGCTATCATGCTTAAGGAATATCCCGAAAGAAACTTTCGCGACGTAGCCGCCAGGCTTGCTGAAGAAACATTACGGCAATTTGCCCGTCCCGCTTTTTTAATAGCCGGCAGCAATATAGAAACGGATGCAGAACAACTGCTGTTTGGTTTTGAAGATGTAGTTGGCAAGGAAGTAAATATATATGGGTGCATGGCCGGCGATAATGTAACTTTTACTGAACAGTTTGTGTTTACCAACGACAAACAGTCAAACTGCGGCATTGTGATGCTGGCATTTGACGAAGATAAAATACAGATAAAGGGGCGCGCCACCTGCGGCTGGAAAGCGGTAGGCACGGAAAGGACAGTTACCAGGAGCGAGGGTAACCACGTTTATACAGTGGACGATGTGCCCGTGCTTGACCTTACAGCAAAATACGGTGGTATTGAGCTGAGGGAACAGGCGGATTTCTCCGTGGAGATCGCATCACAATTTCCGCTGCAATTGCAACGGGAAAAAGGAGACCCGGTTATGCGCCCGGGTTTATTGATAGACTGGGGCGATCACTCATTTTATTGCAGCGGCTCAGTGCCGCAGGGTAGTAAGATCCGGTTTTCTTTACCGCCCGATTTTGACGTAATAGAAAAGGTAATAGATGAATGCAAAAATTTAAAAGCCACGGAAGTGCCTGAAGCCGATGCTATAATTACTTTTAGTTGTGCCGGCAGGTTAATGACGCTTGGCCCGCTAATGGGTGAAGAGATAGAGGGCGTACAAAAAGTGTGGAATGTGCCTATGGCGGGCATGTTCAGCAATGCAGAACTGGCAAGGGCTACAGGTGGGAATCTTGAAATGCATAATTGTACGGCCTGTGTAGTAGCGCTAAAAGAAAAATAAGATGGAACAAAACCTGCAAACGGTAATTGAACTTGTTAATAACAACATTCATCTTTCAAAAGAGGAGAAAACTGCTTTTATAGCCGCGCTGAAGCAGGTTGATAAAAAAATAACCATTACTGAATTTAAGCTTGAGCGCACTGAAAAAGTAAAGCACACTACCTCAACTCTTTTGGAAGAAACCATACAGGAACTGGAGCAGAAAAGGAAAGCTGTTGAATTGCAAAACCGGGAATTGGAAATTGAAGGATCGTTGGAAAGGGTGCGTGCAGTAGCCATGGGAATGATGAAGGCGGAAGACCTTTTAAGCATTTGTGAAGTGCTATACAGGGAATTGCAAGCGTTAGGTTTTGATGAGCTTCGGAATACCATGATAGATATTCATTATGATGCTAAGGCCTGTCTTCTTAATTACGATTATTCTGAAGCTTCCGGTAAAACCATTACAAAAGTTGGTTATAACTCAAACCCGTTCGTTAACAATCTGGTAAAACAAATCGCAGCTTCAAATGAGGCTTTTGCGGAAATGAGTTATTCAGGCGAAGCACTGAATGAGTGGAGAGCATTTAGAAAAAGTAACGGTGAAAATGACGATCCCCGCCTTGATAATACGGAGGCCTTATATTATCATTTTTATTCAATTGGTGTGGGGGATATTGGCATTTCAACGTTTAAAAAAATAACTGAGGAACAATTACTCATATTAAAGCGCTTTAGAAATGTATTTGACCTCGCTTATAAACGATATGTTGACATAACTAATGCAGAAGCGCAGGCAAGAGAGGGCCAGGTTCAATTAGCGTTGGAACGTGCCCGCACGCAAAGCATGATAATGCAACACTCCCGCGAACTGGATGATACATTGCGTGTTTTTCACGGGCAGATCTTATTGCTTGGTATTAAATCTGCATTTTCATTTTTGTGGTTACCTAACGAAGAAAATGAGCGGCATGTTTTCTGGGCGGCGTGGGCAGAAAGTAATGCAGAAGCATTTAACAGTAAAGCGATCAATTACCCGCTTGATAAAAATGAACCTGCAACCGCGCAATGCCTTATTGACTGGAAAGGTAGTGAACCCGTTGTTTCTTACCATGTGCCGCCATCGGGCGTAGAAAGTTATTTTGCTGCCTGGCGGGAATTGATTGACGGGGTAGAACAATTAAAGCCTGTTTACTTTGACAAAGGATTATATTATGTGGAGGCTTTTATGAAATATGGCTGCTTTGGCGTAATAAGCGGCAGCGACCTGGCAGAAGACGAAAAAAAGATACTAAACCGCTTTGCTGTAGAGTTTGAGCGCGCTTACACGCGTTTCCTCGACCTGCAGAAAGCAGAAACGCAGGCAAGAGAAGCACAAATAGAACTATCGCTTGAACGTGTGCGCGCCAAAACAATGGCTATGCATAATAGTGCAGATGTTGGTGAAACGGCGGCTGCAATGGTGGATGAGTTGAAGAAGCTTGGTGTGGAAACCATGCGTTGCGGTATTGGTATTATGCATGAGCCGGGCGCTATGGAAGTGTGGACTGTAAAAACCAGCGGGGACGGCAAAACAGATATGATAATCGGCTGGCTTGATATGCACCTGCACCCCTTGCTGGACGGCGCTTTTGAAAGCTGGCGAAATAAAAACGGCTACTATTTTTATGACCTGAGGGGTGAAGACTTGCTGAATTATTATAACGCCCTTAATAATTATCCCGGTTACCCAATAAAGTACGAAGTAGATTCTTTGCCAGATCAAATCTATGATAACGAGTTCCATTTTGCAGAAGGTACTTTGTTTGCTTTTTCGTTACAACAACTAACAGGCGAACAAAAAAAGATATTCAAGCGGTTTGCGGGTGTATTCGGCCAAACATACAGGCGCTACCTTGATCTGAAGAACGCTGAAGCGCAGGCAAGGGAAGCAAAGATAGAAGCAGCGCTGGAAAGGGTACGGAGCCGATCGCTTGCCATGCACCGGTCAGGCGAACTGAAAGAAGTAATGGCGGTAATGTTTCAGCGGCTAACAGAACTGGATGTACTGCTTGGTACAGTTGCCATACAGCTGTTTGACCCGGTTACAAAAGATTGCTCTTTCTGGATAGGGAATGACAAGCAGGATCCTGAAATGATAAACCTTCCTTACGACGAAAACATTTTAAGCGAAGAAAATTATATGAAGGATTACTGGAGGGCAAGAAAGAGCGGAAAAAGTTTTTTCAACAAGGTTTATTCTCTCGAACAAAAAAATAAATTTTTCCAATATGTATTTGCCAATAACGACGAGTTCACCATACCCGCGCCCGTGCGGGATTTTATAATTAAGGCGCCAAGCCATGTAAACACTTTAATTATAGAAAATAATTCGGCATTGTTTGCAGATAATTATGATAACCAGTTTTATGCGGAGGACCAGATAAATGTTCTAAAGCGTACTGCAAAAGTGTTTGACCAGGCATATGTACGTTTCCTCGACTTGCAAAAAGCTGAGGCGCAGGCAAGGGAAGCACAGATAGAAGCAGCGCTTGAGCGGGTGCGCGGCATGGCAATGAGTATGATGGCGCCAGGTGACCTTATGCACATTTGCGAAGCTGTATTTGCGCAGCTTACTGCATTAGGTTTTAGTAACATGCGGGCAGCGCAGATATACATAAGGAACGATGAGCAGGAAGAATTCATCAACTACGATTATTCTGACGATACAGGCGCGGATGTAGTTAATGTTAAGTACAACAGCCATGCAAATACAAAGCGTATTTATGATGTAATAAGCACAGCAGGCGATGCGTTGGTTGATAACATGATACATAAAAAGGAACTGGAAGAGTGGCGGAATTATTTATACAATACATTAAAACAACCCTACGAAGAGAAGCTTGGAAACGCGACTGAGCTGCATTATTATTTATACTCATTTGGTAAAGGCGCTTTCGGCATATGTAATTTTGCATCACTTAATAGTGAAGACCTTGGAATTTTGAAACGATTTAGAAACGTATTCAGTTTTTCTTACAAGCGTTATAATGATATTTCGCTTGCCGAAGCACAAGCAAGGGAGGCGCGGGTAGAAGCAGCCCTGGAGCGTGTGCGAAGCAGAACACTTGCCATGCAAACATCCGGCGAACTTGCGCAAACTGCGGCCGTATTATTTAAGCAGCTTATAGGGCTTGGCATTGCACCAAACCGTTTATATATTGGTGTTATACATGATAACAGCGGTAAAATAGAATTCTGGATAACCGATGAAGATGGCAGCAAGGTAAGTACGATGTTTACGGGCGACGCATACCAAAACCCGTCGATAAAAAAAATGTTTGATGGATGGGCGCAGCAACAAAGATCTATCATGATAGATATGCAGGGTAAAGAACTGGCAGAATATTTTCATTACCTGGGCGAGGAACTGCACGTGCCTTTTAAAGACGGGCTTTCGCAAAAAAGAAGATGGCAATACATTGCTTATTTCTCAAAAGGGTTTATAGGTATGGCTTCGCCAGACGAACAGCCAAAAGAAACCGTTGACCTGCTTGAAAGGTTTGCATTAGTATTCAATCTTACGTTCACCCGGTTTAACGATTTAAAGGTTGCGGAAGCGCATGCTTTGCAGGCGGCACAGGACTTACTGCAAATAAAAGCAGCAAGAAAAAATGCAGAGGACGCTTTAAGTGAACTTCAGGCAACACAAAAGCAGCTTATTCAATCTGAAAAGATGGCAAGCCTTGGGGAGTTGACGGCGGGCATTGCGCACGAAATACAAAACCCATTAAACTTTGTAAACAATTTTAGCGAGGTAAGTAATGAGTTGATTGATGAGATGAACGAAGAATTAGGCAAAGGGGAAATTGAGGAAGCAAAAGCTATTGCTGCAGACATAAAGCAAAACCTTGAAAAAATAAACCACCACGGCAAGCGGGCTGATGCTATTGTAAAAGGCATGCTGCAGCACAGCCGCAGAAGCACCAATCAAAAAGAGTTGACAGATATAAATGCGCTTGCAGATGAATATTTACGCCTATCGTACCACGGCCTGCGCGCAAAAGATAAATCATTCAATGCTGTATTGAATACTGATTATGACGAATCTATTGGCAAAATAAATATTATTCCGCAGGACGTAGGCAGGGTATTGATCAATCTATTTAATAATGCTTTTTATGCAGTAACGGAGAGGGCAAAAATAGCGGGCGAAGGTTATAAGCCCACAGTAACATTAACAACACAAAGGCTTAACAATCCTTCAGGGCAAGAGAATATTACTATAACTGTTGCCGACAACGGGAACGGAATTCCGCAGGAGATTATTGATAAAATTTTTCAGCCATTTTTTACTACAAAACCAACAGGACAGGGTACAGGGTTGGGGTTAAGCCTGAGTTATGATATTATAAAAGCGCATGGCGGCGAGATTAAGGTGGAGACGAAGGAAGGAGAGGGAACAGGGTTTACTATTCAATTGCCGGCAAAATAAAAATATGACAAAACTGTTATTGGTATTGTTGTTACTCGCTTGCTGCGTGCAAACTTTTGCGCAGCGAAACCTGCCGCAGGTTTTCAACATAGCTACTGACACAACTGAGTATATACTTGACAGCAACTATGTGCAGGTATTAGATAATTCGGGCGAAAAATTATCAATTAAAGATGTCGCGTCCCCCGCTTTCGATAACTCTTTTAAGTATATAGCTTCTTTTGAAAAAACAACTCAAATAGCACGTAATCTTTATTGGATAAGGTTCACGCTAAAAAACGCTTCACCCGGTAACGCCGATATATGCCTTGTTACCGGGGCTGGCAAAGCCGATTTTTATATTATTGACAGTGCCGGCAATATGTTGCACTACAAAACAGGCGATGAATATGATTACAAAGAAAGAGATGGCCTTAAAGCTGCCTTAAGTATACCTTTGGTTATTCAAGCAGGCAAAACCATTACTGTTTACTATAAAAGGTACAGCAGGGAAAAAAGAACCCCGCAACAACTGGAAGTTACCGTTGCGAGTACAGCAAAAGTGATGGCTGATGCTGTGGCCGACTACGAGTTTAAATATTTTGGGGGCGACTATTTTTTTAAAGGAGCCGTATGGGGACTACTGGTACTTGCGGCATTGTTTAATTTTTTCTTCTTCCTGGTAGTAAAAGAAAAAGTATACCTGTTCTTTTCTCTTTTCTTAGTCATTTATTCAGTTGCCAATAACTTCTTCACGTGGGATGTTTTCTTTTCTGGTAACTATATGGTTAGAAAGGTGATGTATGAATCAACACCATTGGGCTTAGTATTCCTACTGCAATTTACCCGTTACTATTTTAAAACTTTTCAGTTATCACCCCGTTGGGATAAAGTTTTGATAGTGCTGCAAATTATTTTGGTTATTCAATTTATATGGGATTTATGGCTGGGTGATTATTTACCATTGCCTGACCTGGCAGATGCGGCGCCACTTTTTTTAGCCATTATGCTGTTGTTTGTTACAATGCTGATAATGTATAAAAAATCGGGCGCTTCCGGCAGGTTTTTTCTACTGGCTATTGCACCGCTAATACTCTGCCTGTTTTTAATGATCGTAATACAGGTTGGAGGCTCCTTTTTTTATGATGGAAGTGATACATTTATTAGCAAAGTGCAGGAGTGGATTGAAACCTGGGGTGATAATGTAATTTCAGTTGCTGTCTGCTGGGCTGTCATCATTTTTTCGTGGGCGTTGTTTTACAGGTATAATATGCAGCGTAAAGAAATTGCGGAACAACAGTTGGAAAAAGAACGCATTGCCAGGGAAAAAGAAATGGAACGCAATGAGCTGATTGCACAACAAAAGGTACAGCTTGAACGCGACGTGGCGGCGAGAACAGCGGAGTTAAAACAATCGCTGGAAGAATTAAAAGCCACGCAAAAACAGTTAATACAAGCAGAAAAGATGGCAAGCCTTGGTGAACTTACTGCGGGTATAGCACACGAAATACAAAACCCGTTAAACTTTGTGAACAACTTTAGCGAAGTAAGCAGTGAGTTGGTAGACGAACTGGTTAACGAAAAAGTAAAAACACAAAGTGAAAGGGATGAACAACTTGAAGATGAACTGCTGGCTGATATTAAGCTGAACCTTGAGAAAATAAATCATCATGGTAAACGTGCGGATGCTATAGTTAAAGGTATGTTGCAGCATAGCCGAGCCAGCGTTGGCAAAAAGGCAGTTACAGATATTAACGCGCTGACCGACGAATATTTACGGTTAGCTTATCATGGCCAGCGTGCTAAAGACAAGGCATTTAATGCCACCCTGAACACTGAATATGACGAATCTGTTGGCAAAATAAATATTGTACCGCAGGACATAGGCCGGGTATTGCTAAACGTTTTTAACAACGCTTTTTATACAGTTGCAGAAAAAGCAAAAACTGCCGGAGAATCTTATAAGCCCACCGTTACCATTAGTACAAAGCTTGTAAAGGCCTCTTTAGGCCCTGCCAGTATAGGCGGGGGCGTAACCATTTCTATTACGGTTGCTGATAACGGCAATGGCATTCCGCAAAAAATTGTAGATAAAATCTTTCAGCCATTTTTTACAACCAAGCCAACAGGGCAAGGCACAGGATTGGGTTTGAGTTTAAGTTATGATATTGTAAAGGCGCATGGTGGCGAGATTAGTGTTGCGACTAAGGAAGGTGAGGGAACCGGGTTTACCATTATTCTTCCCGCATAGTTATTAAGAATTGGTTGCATTTTACAAGCGCCTTTTCAAAAATTAGTTGTTCCTGTAATTTTACTATTAAGGTACAGGGGCAACACTATTAAAAATGCCGCCCCTTTATTTGTTTACTGTTTATCATCAATCTACTCAGTTCTTAAACTTTTTACCGGGTTGGCCATGGCCGCTTTTACTGATTGGTAACTAATGGTAAGCAGCGCGATTAATATGGAAATGGATAGCGCCAGCCCAAACACCCACCACGAAATAGCAACCCTGTACGCAAAGCCCTGCAGCCAATTATGCATGGCAAACCAGGCAAGTGGCGAGGCTACTAAAAAGGCAAGGCATATAAGCTGCAGAAAATCTTTTGAGAAAAGACCTGCTACCTGGCTTAGCGAAGCGCCTAATACTTTGCGCACGCCAATTTCTTTTAAGCGTTGTTCTGCTGCAAACATAACAAGGCCAAGCAGGCCGAGGCATGATATTAATATGGCCAATACGGCAAACACAACAGTTAGCTTTGCTACCATCTGCTCGTTATTGTAAAGCTTTTTATATTCCTCGTCAACAAACTGCCAGGTAAAAGGGTAGTTGGGGTTTAGTGTTTTGTACACCTTTGCCATGCTTGCCAGTGCCTGTTTAGTTTGGCCGGGTTTGGTGCGCACGATAACCACCCCAAAATAAATATCTTCTTTTACATCAAGTATAAGGGGGTGTATCGGTTCACGCAGCGAGTTAATATGATAGTCTTTAACAATACCGATAATGTGCCCTTTTTTATCCCAGGCTGATATCCATTTGCCTACGGGGTTTTTAATACCCATCTCTTTTGCCGCTTCTTCGTTTATAATGTAGGCATCGCTTGAGTCCGTTGCATTAAGGCGTGAAAAATCTCTGCCATCTGCCATTCGAAGGTTCATCAGCTTAATAAAATCAAATCCAACAGACGAAGGCTTAAACCCAACAGATGCGTTTTTATCTTTTCCATCCCATCTAACATCGTCATATACCGTAAAACCCATTGAATGTGGCGCCTCCGTGCTTCTGTCAACCATGGCAATACCCGGCATTTGCTGCAGTTGGTTTTTAAACAACTGGTATTTATTGCCATTAGATAGCTCTCCTTCCACCTGTATGTACACAAGGTTATCCCGGTTGTAGCCAAGCTGAGTATTTTCAACAAAATTTGTTTGGCGAATGATAACTATAGTGGCGATAATAAGAAAAATAGACAGCACAAACTGGAAAACAGTTAAGCCTTTTCTAAACCAGGTAGCGCCGCGGGAGAAACTTACCACACCTTTTAGGACCCTGACCGGTTTTAATGCAGACAGGTAGAGCGCCGGGTAACTGCCTGCAACTATGCCCGTTATAAACAGCAGGGCCAAAAAGTACATCCAAAATGCCGGTTGGATTACAGGGGCTGCAATTTGTTTGTTAGTAAAACTGTTAAACGCCGGTAACAGTAAATACATTAGCAGTATAGATACCAGCATAGCTGCCAGGGTGAACAATAAAGATTCGCCGATAAACTGGATTATAAGAGATAGCCTGCCTGAGCCTACTACTTTGCGCAAACCCACCTCTTTAGCCCGCTTAACTGAACGTGCGGTTGAAAGGTTCATAAAATTTATACAGGCGATAATTAGTATAAAAAGCGCCACGCCGCTAAAAATGCGCACATATTCAATTCGCCCTGCCGCAGGTTTGCCGTTTACAAACACGCTGTGCAGGTATTGGTCGCTGTAAGGCTGTAACCCATAGTTTACTGTAATGCCGTTTGTTTTGGGGAGCTGTGCCTTTAAAAAACGGTTTATGTTGGCTTCAGCCAGAGCGACATTGGCGCCAGGCGCCAATTGCACATAGGTTTGAAACCCGTTTGATGCCCATTCAAGTATGTTTTTTTGTGCGTCCCAATTCAATAAAAAATCAAATTTTAGAGAGCTTTTTGCGGTTACATTTTCAAACACCGCCGTTACAGTTACGTCAAACTTATTTTCATACCGCATCGTTTGCCCCATCGCCTTACCCGGGCTGCCAAAAAATATCTCTGCCATTTTGCGGGAAATGGCAATGCCCTTCATATCCTTCAATGCAGTTGCCGGCGTACCTGTAATTAGCGGGTAGCTGAACATTTCAAAAAAGTCTTTCCCCGCCCGGCTACCTTCCATCTTCAACAATTTTTCCCCTGCACGAAATGTTTCCGGGTGGCCCCACGGCAGTTCGTAGCCCGGTGCATAAAAACTAACATCCTCTATTTCGGGTACTGCATCTTTAATATTTTCCATTAAAAATGTGGGTTTATGGGCAGTGTCGTACATCAGCGGAGAATTATAGTACGCGCTCACTTGGCCATTCGCCTCGGTTGTTTGGTAAACGGTAAATAGGTTTGGGCCGTTTGCATGAAAATTATCCATTCCTTTTTCATCTTCAACCCATAGAAAAATAAAAAGGCAGCAGGTAATGCCTAATGCAAGGCCCGCAATGTTAATGGCGGCATGTTTTTTATGGCGAATAATGTTGCGCCATGCTATTTTTAAAAAATTCCTGAGCATAACAGTTATATAATTTGGTTACAAGCTAAATAATAGGTTTACAAAGGCTTAGTCAAAAGTTATTCAAGTTTTATCGCCCCTCCTCATTATCAACAATCCCCCGATTGAAACTAATTTGGAATAGGCAATGACGTAAATTTTTTCGACCAACAAACTAAAACTGGCAATGAACAGGTGATTGTTGCACCGGTGATCAACAAGATTTTGCCGGTTTGAAGGGCCAGTGCCTGCAAACAGTTTTGCCACTATTGTGGCCTCCGGGAGGAAAAAGTCCGAAGGACTCCTATGGAGGAGGAATTTGGATGCACCCAATTTTAAACATAATCGTTTGATTTTAAGCAAGTTAAAAAGCTGAAACATTTCAAAAACCGTTTTTTCGTTTACAAGTTCAAATCGCATTCCGGTTAGTAGAATCGCCTAATGCTGGGTTCCTACCCGACCTACCAGGGACATAGGAGGCTTAGGAACCTTAGGGCTTGCCGGTTATTCAAATCGCTACACAATCCTCTTTTTTTGAAACCTTTCTGCCTTCAGCCCTACACATTCCGGCTTGTACCTTTTCAAAAAAGGCCCAAAGTAACCCTCCGAGGGAGGAAAAAGTCCGAAGGACTCCTATGGAGGAGGAATTTGGATGCACCCAATTTTAAACATAATCGTTTGATTTTAAACAAATTAAAAAGTTGAAACATTTCAAAAATTGCTTTTTCGTTTACAAATTCAAACCGCATTCCGGTTAGTACCATTCCTTAATCCCTGTTTAATACTCAGGACCCACCTATCTCAAAGGACATTGGGAACTTTAAGGAACCTAGGGCTGATACCTTCTCAAGAAAGGACCAAATGACCCCTTTGAGGGAGGAATAAGTCCGAAGGACTCCTATGGAGGAGGAATTTGGATGCAATCGGATTTTAGTTTAATATATTGAATTTCAAATAGTTAATTTCTAATAAGCCAGCTAAAACCTCGTTTTTGTTTACAAATTCAAAAGCGTTTTTACGTTTTTGACCAAGCTCCGGCCTTTCTCCAACTTTCGCTCCGTCCACCTTAACCCCTAAACCTTTTTACCTTCTTATCTATATATAAAAACCCCGTTTTTGTCATCATAAAATCCAAATTATTTTTATGCACATTTTCACCGGCCATGCATCTGCCCGCCCTGGCTCGCGCCAAGCTGTTTGACTGACCTGCGTGGAAGGAAAAAGGGGGAAACTTTACCAAAAGGGAGTACAAAGGAGGAATGTTGTTTTTTACAACTAATTGGTTTATAATAATTTAATACACAAAACATATAAAACGGCGGAAAAGTTCATTTTACAAATCGCCCGTATGTAGCACCATTGTTTTACAAATTAACGCTGCCAAAAAACTTTAGCATTGCGCTATTACAAATATAAAAAATAACCTTTGCCTGCTAAAATTTATAAACTTTAAAACCAACAACCGCCAATACTTTTTTACAAATATTGGCGGCCGTTTATCTCTATCTCACCTGCTGTTTTACAAATACCGGCCAGAGGCCTGCTTTTATCTAAAGTCCGTAGCCGCAGGCAACGGACAGCGGTGACACGCTACCGGATAGCTGGGGCTAACTCTTAGGATAGCATCCCCCATTTATTTCATCGAACACTACGAAGAGCAAGGGGCGTTTTCCATAAATTTTGCCAAAGGGCTTGCAACAATTAATAATAATTGCTAATTTGGTTGTCAGCATCAACCTTGCCTTAAAATACCCTGGGAGCGAGTTGGCGGAGCTTTTTAATACAATAAAAAGTAGTGGATATGAATATAACTTATGGTTTGGCAGAAAAAGAGAATAGGGGCTGGATTACCGTTCAGTTTGAATGGAATGCTGCATGGAACAATAAAATGCGCCAGGTTGCCGGTGCAAAGTGGAGCAACACCATGAAATGCTGGCTGGTGCCCGATACCCCGGCAAGCCGGCAAAACGTACAGCAAACTTTCATGCGGCCGTGCATAAAGCGGGAATAAATAAAAAGCTAAGTTTCCACAGCCTGCGGCATAGCTTTGCTACGCACCTGCCCGAAAAAGGGGTTGACATAAGATATATTAAGGAGTTACTGGGGCACTTTAATATTAAAACAACCGGGAGGTACCTGCATGTTGCCCGCGAAAAACTGATATATATAGCCAGCCCACTCAATTATCTTTTTAATAAAGGGGATAAGCAGCAACCAGCTGGGTTTGCGCAACAAGCGGCCCAGACAGTTAAAAGGATAAATTATTGATAATCAACAATATTAATACAGTAGTTTGCGTGTTTGCAATAGCAGACAATAGCGCAAATCTACGCGTTAGCGGAAACCCTATTGCAACACTCTACAAATTTGCAATAACCAGACAAAAGACAATATAATTTACCACAATTAGTGAATTTCTCACTTAATTAAGACTTTTTACACAATTAAATTACATTATTTTACAAAAACAACTACCTTTGCGTGAAAATATCACTACATGTTAATTAGATTTGCCATAAAAAATTTATTTTCCTTTAAAGAGGAAACTGAATTTAACCTTTTGCCAGGAAGGGTTAAAAGGTTGAATCATCACAAGTATGAAAGGAATGGCATTGAAGTTCTAAAACTGAGTGCTTTGTATGGAGCAAATGGTTCAGGAAAATCAAATTTAATACGTTCGATTTCATTACTTAAAACATTGGTTTTGAGTGGAGAAATTCCACCTGCATTGAACAATCAAAAATTTAAACTTTCTAAATCCAATTTATCTGAACCGACAGAATTGGCAATTGAATTTTTTGCTAATAATTCAATCTATTATTATTCAGTATCAGTGAATGATGGTAAAATTATAGACGAATATTTTAGTTCGAATGACAAGAACCAAGAAGATGAAATGATTTTTCATAGAAAACATGAAGACAATAAAACATCAATCGGATTTTTTAAAGAATTTGAAGACAATAAAGAGAATCAGGTCCTGAAAAAAGTTATTGAAACAGATTTATTGAAGCCACACCAACCGCTCTTTACATTATTAAACTCAATTAGTAATAATGCTTTTATTGATATTAGAGTTGCTTTTGAATGGATTGGTAGAGGTTTGACGATAATATATCCTTTTACAAAACCTAATAGTTTAGCACACTTAATGGATGCAAAAAAAGGATTTAAAGAGTTTGCCAATGAACTTATGTGTTCTTTTAACACTGGTATTGCAAATTTAAAGGTGGAAGAAAAAAGCATTGAAGATTTTTTTGGAGAAGACAATCAAGCTGATATTGACGACATAAAATCGGAATTAAAGAACAATCCAGAAAAAGTTATTTTACGGAGGATTAAAACTGAAAATGAAGAAATTGTAATTGTAAATGAAAATGGAAAAGTAATTGCAAAAAGATTGTTTTTTGAACACAAGGGTGAGAAAAATGAAAATGTTGAATTTAAAATTAGTGAAGAATCTGATGGCACAAGAAGGCTATTAGAATACTTACCAGCATGGAGCGATTTGATAAATTTCACCCCGACATTTATAATTGATGAAATTGAAAGAAGTATCCATCCTCTAATAATAAAGGAGTTGATAGACAAATTCTCAAAAGATGAATCAACAAAAGGACAGTTGATATTTTCAACACATGAATCAAATTTACTCGACCAAGAAGTTTTCAGAACTGATGAAATTTGGTTTACGGAAAAAAATATTTCGGGAGCAACAAAAGTATATTCATTAAGCGATTTTAAAGAGCACAACACTATTGACATTAGAAAAGGTTACTTAAATGGAAGGTATGGGGCAATTCCTTTTTTAGGAAATTTACAAGACTTAAATTGGCATAAATTTCAAGATGAAAAGGAATAAACTCTACACAAGACGAGAACCCGACAAAGAAGGGAAACTTTACTTTATATTTTGTGAAGGTGAGAAAAGAGAAACTACTTATTTCTATTTTTTCAATCGCATCGCTTCACAAATTATCATACAAATAGTTCCAATCGAAGATGGAAAAAACTCACCAATGGGTTTATATAATAATGCCTGTCAGAATTTACTAAAGAGTGACGAAAACTCCAACCCTTCTTACCAACTAAATGATGAAGATGAAATATGGTTTATTATTGACACAGACAAATGGGGCAAAGAAGTTGATACTCTAAGAGACAGTATTGCGACACATCAAAATTGGTTTGTTGCTCAAAGCAATCCATCGTTTGAAGTATGGTTGTATTATCATTTTGAAAAATCAAAACCTGAAGTAGCTGTTGAAAATTGGAAGGCATTTTTGAATGAAGTTATTAAGGGTGGTTTCAATTCTAATAAGCACCCGATGTATATTGAAACTGCTATTCTTAATTCGGAAACAAATTTCTCTTCGACAAATAATCAACCAGACCTTGTAACAACGGAATTATTTCAATTAGCCAAAAAAGTTTTACCACTTGTGAAAACAGACATTGACATACTATTATCAAATGAACTGTAAGGCAATTATACAACAGACTGTGGGGCGAAGGAGAAGGGCATCCGCTAACATGGGTATTGCTGCAAGTGTGGCTGGACATTGTTATCATCGGCTGTAGTTCGCTATCAGCAGCAGTTTCGGCGGACGGAATTCTGTTGGGCTTTTAGTTGTTATCTTGTACTTTTAAATCATTATTGGGCAGCGGTTCCGGGCAGGACAAGCAATGAATTCCACACCTGCAGCAATACTTGCCCGTTAGCAGCCATACAATATGACACCCGAAGAATACAAGTGGACAATCAATTTGATAAAAGATAGACATCATCAATTTAAGCTGACGTTTGAACAAGCTGAAAAGGTTTATCAGTTTGAGAAGGACAAAGATTTGTATTCAAACGAGCACTACTTTTCTGCTTGGGAAGAATATGACTATATGCTTGACAATTTTCAAAAAATCTTAAATGAAAAGCAGTTTGAAAAGTTTCTTACATGGCATAGGGATAACATCAAAAGGCATGAAGAGTTTTTAATAGAAAGCGATAACGAACAAGTAAAGTATATTGACTATCAAAATGAGCTTTTAAAGTTTTATGATGAACATTTGTTTCCGGACTTTTTCAAAGAAAAATTTTTGACACAAACGGGTTTTCTTTCATTTGAGAAAGCAAAAGTTGAATTCTTGAAGAAAGAATATAAAGCTTTTTTAGATAGCCAAAAGGTTGGAATTATTTCATCCCATTACAGACACAGCAGGCTTTATCAACCAAATACTTTGAAGGTTGCGCTTCTACGCCACACACTTTATTACATCATTCCAAACTTCGCATTCTTTAAAACTAAAATGGACGAACCCACAAAAGTGGCAGCCAATTTTTTGCTGAATAAGTTCCATTCAATTTCGGATCGACACCAAGACTTTTTTAAACAGAAAGCAGAAAAACTTAGTGTCTTTGTAAAAAGTATTCAAGAAAAATATATCGGCGAACCGAAAGGTTGGCATATAACAGTAACAGAACCAGAAGAACAAAAAAGAGAAAATCAACTAATGCAAGTTGTTCTAGTTGATATAGAAAAGTACGGCTGCTAACAAGTGCATTTGTAAAAGCATGTCAGACCAACCGCACTTTGTACAGCAGTAATTCTTATCATCTTTTGTTATCGGCAGACAATATGCTATTCAACATTTTTATTTATCTTCAACACCAGTTTTTTAATTAAGCATTTGTGCCGGCTGACCAAGCGCTATTGCCATGCCTTCACAAATGCTTCAACGTTAGGCGCAACTTCTATGAATTTCAAAACTCTTTACGATTTAACAACAGAGAAAGTTAATTATTTTAGCGGCTTTCTTCCTATGACTTATGTTTTCTTTGTCATTGGTATTGTCTTGCTTACTTCCTTTAAAAAAAGTAAAGACCCAAAAAAATTAGTTATAGGATTGGGCTTTACTTTTATTTCTTCCATATTCCTCTTGGTGTTTTTAGTTGGACAATTCTTAGATATTCATAAGGCAAAAAAAATAATGCGGAGCGGCAGTTTTTTTGTTGTAGAAGGACAACCGGCAAATTATCATCCAATGCCGAAAGAAGGACATGACGAGGAGCGATTTGATATTAATGGAGTGCACTTTGGGTATTCTGATTATGTCCTTAACGCAGCTGGATATCATAACGCAGCATCATTGGGTGGTGTCATAATACCGAACAACTATTATAGGCTGACTTATTATAAATTGCATAACGATATAGATAGCAATAGAATCCTAAAGATTGAAATCCGACAATAAGGAGGTGACTGAATGCGCCTAACACTCGGCTTGCTACTATGCTAGCTGAGGTAAGATCAATCAACTTCTGTACTACTATCTGCTAATATCGGTCAGACCTAATTCTATCAGCTTTTTATTGTTATCTTCATCATCAGTTTTTCAATCGGCTGCGGCTCCGGGCTTTGACATTATAAAATGCCAGCACAGCAGCAAGCCGTCAACGTTGGTGGCAAGTTTAAACGACCCTATATTATGACATTCAAATATTTTGACAATCCAGAACTTTTTGTTGGACTTCGTGACACAGAAACTATTTGCGACACTTGCAGACAAAGCAAACTTTGTTTTGACGCAGAAACTTTTTATGGTTCTGACGAATTAACTTCAATTTGCCCCGAATGTTTAAAAAGTGGAAAATTAGCTGACACAGACGCTACTACTTGTGACGGAGACATCAAAAATTTGGTTGGACAATTGAAGCAACTCAATCCCAGCTTGACAGATGATGAAATTCAAAAAATTGCTAAACAAAAGACCCTTGAATTAGAAACGACAACCCCTCATTTAATTACGTGGCAAGATTGGAGTTGGCCTTCTGCGGACGGAGATTATTGTAAATTTATTGGTTATGGTTCAAAACCATTTTTTAGTGACTTAGCTAAGGACATTCCAGTAGAGGAATTTTTTAAAGCTTCATTTTACGAACCCGAATTTTATAATGACGACTTATGGACAGACGCAGTTCCCGAAAAATTAATAAAAGACTACAAAGACAGTAGCCAATACGGAACGCTGTTTTATGTTTTCAAAAGTATTAATTCTGACAGAATAATAACAACGTGGGATTGTGACTGACGTGAAGAAAACCTGCCACCAACATTGGGTTTGCTGCTATGCTGGCTGACGAATAAATCCTAATCTTTTTGTTCACTATCATCTTTTGTTTGGGCTGAAGAATATAAATGGGCTTTAGTAGTTACCTTCAACTTTAGTTTTTCAATCGGCTGCGGCTCCAGGCTTCGACATTATAAATACCAGCACAGCAGCAAGCCGTCCACGTTGTGCGTCACCTTTTGGGGCTTCGTAATTAGATAACTACTATTTAGTGAAAAAATTTTTCATAATCATATTTCTATCGGCGATATTTACTTTTATTCCAATAACAATTATGTGGACACACCATTACTTTTTTACTGGCTCAAATCCATTTTAGCTATCATAATAACTCCATTTATGTTATTGATAGCAATTCTTATTTACCGTTTACTTATAAAATATTTTAAAAAATATATCAGCTTTACACCTGATGTGCTTTTTGCAATTGGGTTATTTAGTTACCTCATTTTAATTTTTGCACTACAAATCTTTTATGGAAACTCTGCTTTAGACATTCATTTGCATGACACATATTTTGTGATGTCGTATTCTTACCTATTTTTCTTTGCTACGATAGCATTTGCAATTTTCGCAGCAACCTATTACTGGTTTGACAAAATATTTAAGACACAAATGAATTTTACTTTAGGCTATATTCATTTTTGGGTTTCATTTTTAGGAACAAGTTTTCTTCTACTACCAATGCAGTATGTTTAACTTGTGGGGATGCCACGTCGTTATTATGATTACAGCGACTCTCATAGTCTTAATGCAATTAGTAGTCAGAACACATTTATATCCGTATTGACGTTTCTGTTGGTTGTTGCACAGCTACTATTTGTTTTTAATTTTTGTTATTCAATTTTTAGAAAAACTAAGTGAGAAAGGCGAACGCACAACAAGAGTATTGCCAATAGTGGGGCTGGACGTTGGAGCAATCGGCAGCATATCGCTATTTGGCTTTGGTTCAGGCTGGAGGTTATCTATTTGGCTTTTTGTTTTTATCTTCAACAAAAGTTTTTTAAATTTGGCTTCGGTTGTCCGGGCTGGAGGTTTTTCAACTTCACCACCATCGGCAATACTTGTTCGTTATGCGGCATGCTAAGGGAAATCATCCAACTTATTAGAAACAAATGAAGACAAATCCATACGAAGGCATAAAGCATATTGCTAAGACAGCTTATGAACATGAGAAAAAATCATTTGAATTAATCTTTGATTATTCGGACAAGTTTATTACTTGGTTATTCGGATTTAGTGTCGCAGGCATATCATTAATCATAGGTAACTACGACAAGTTAAATAAATTTACGTCTATCAACTGGGTTGTCGTTTTGTTGGCCTTGACAATCATATTTGGACTTTTATATAGACTAGCAGCCTATACTGTTATGGTGAAAAATAGAAGTCTTGAAAATTATTTTTCTGGCTATTTTGGAGATCTTGATATATGGCCAGTAAAAGTGGAAGAAGACATATCGACTTTTACAACATCACAAATGGTTAATCTGATTAAAGATGATTTTAATGAAGAACTAAAAGATTACCATAAAAGCCAAGAAGAACCTAATCCTGACGATTTAAAGAGATATTACTTAGATCTGATTAAGCACTCAAAAAAATATTTTTATATTGGTGCTAACTCTTTAGGAGAAACTTATGAAACAGCATACAAAGTAAAAAAAGAAAAAACTGTCGAGCTAATGGAGATGGCATTTGGTCTAAAAGAAAGCCGTAAGAATTTGATAGGCTATGATGCTCTTTTCTGGAAAAGGTTAATCAGATTTTTATTTATAGTTTCAGTTCTGTCCTTTCTTATATGCACAATAATCATAACTGCCTCGTTCATAAAATAAGAAGCACGAACGTACAACATTGGGTTTCATGCAAATTGGGCATGACCAGCAAACATCAGCTAATTGCAAATCCAAACTGTGGTTCGGGCTGGACAAACAACTTTCAACTTTAGTTCTTAAATTCAACTTTATATTTTCAATCAGCAGCGGTTGTCGGCGGACGGAATTCTAATGCCCCACCATCGGCAATACCCGAACCGTTGGCTGCAACCAGTAATGACAACACAATCATATAAAAAATGACAGAAAGAATTTTAACTTATATTCTATTGACCATTTTCTTTGGAATGGACTTTGTCATTCGCAAAGATAAAACTGCCAAAAGTGTTGAGAGAACTAAAGATGACAATAAAAGCACAATGCTCATTTTATTGACATTTTTTGTTGTCTTAGTTTTATCCATAGTGCTTAATATTTTTAAGCTTGGAACTTTTGACAACATTTTATTGGGAAGAATTGGTTTGGGTATAATGATACTCGGGCTAATAATTCGGGTTACTTCAATGCTGACGCTTAGTAAGTATTATACTCGGACTTTAATTACAGTTGAAGAACAAGAAATAGTAAAAACAGGTTTATACAAAATCATTAGGCACCCCGGTTATCTTGGAACAATTTTAATTTGGAGTGCTGCAGGGTTAGGTATGACAAATAAAATAGTATTGATAACAGGAACAATTTTAATTGTGCTTGCATATTATTACAGAATTGACAACGAAGAGAAAATGCTTCAACAACAGTTTAAAGGGAAATATTCAGAATATATGAAGCATTCTTGGAGATTGATACCTTTTGTGTGGTAGTGAAATCGGGCATGCAGCCAACAAAAGTATTTGCAAAAGCTGGGCAGACGGAAGCTGTGTTTCAGCAGTTTCAGCATCAGCGGTCGGTTGTTCGGGCAGGACAAGCCCAGCTAAAGGTAGCGTGCTGCCGCTGTCCGTTGCCTCCCGCAGTGAGCGCGGGACACGTGCGGCTACGGACTTAAGATAAACGCAGGCCTCTGGCCGGTAGTTATTGAACGATAGATGAAGTAAAGTTATACTGTAGCCAATGTGCTAAAAATGTAGTCAAACTCCGGCGAATCACTTTCGCACTAAGGGTTAACGACTTTGCAGGCTACGCCATCCCTTACAAGGTTAAGCCTTTGCCATATAACACTGTTAAGCTGCTGCGGCGACATTTCAAAAAAGGCTATGGTTTTACCAGCGCCGGGGCAGCTTTTAATATGCACAAAGGCATATAGTGTAATTGGTTTATGCGTAACAAACTTATCAATAGTAGTTATGGTACACTCAAATGAACTTTCATAACCGGCAGCAGGTTTTGTTTTTTTAACCGTAACGGTTGTCGCTGTGGCATTGTTATTAAGGCCGTTATAATATGCAAGCATATCGCTTTTTACCCGGGCTTCAGTAAAATCAATATTACCGTCCAAATACCATAGATAACAGTAGCTCCAAAACTCGGGGCTGTTGCTATTATAAAACCCCGGCATAAACCTTATATCATCTGCGCCTTTATAAGCAATGGAAGGGGCAAAACTTAAAGGAAAGTTCGCTTTTTCAATAGTAAAACCGGTAGCTGGCAGGGTGTAAGGTTCGGCTGGTTTTTGTAAGATTTTCTTTATCCATTGCACAAGGTCAACCTCCTCAACAATTGACCATGAGTGCGGGTGCCGCTGGCCATTGCTGCGGTAGCCCGTTTTGCCGGGCATAAACTCCGCATTATTATTGCCCTGTAGTATAAGCTGGTTAATAAGCTCAGATGATGCAAGCGCATTCATGTCATATAAACTCCGCCGCCTGTTTTGCAGCATCCAAACTACATCAGCATCATGGTACACGCGCACAGCTACATCTTGCAGGTATTTTTCATTACCGGCGGTATCCTGCAAAGCATAAAAAGGGGAGAAGCCGACATATTTTTGCAGGTTGTCTTTCAGCGGGCCCAGTTCATTATCCATCAGGCCTTTTACGTACACAGCCTCGCTAACGCCGGGTGGTGCAAAATTCTTTTTTATTTCCCGCTCAAAGTAATGGTACAGATCAACAAGGTCAGCCGGGCCGTCAACACTAAAAACACCTTGCGGCTGTATGGGGTATTGCGCAGGGTATTGATGGCACAATTCAGTATAGCGCAGGCTAAGTGTTCCGCCGGCTGAGTGGCCACCAATAATAAATTTATTTTTATCAACTTTATATCTTGTAATTACATCGCTCATTATTTTATTAAGCCCGTCCGTAACGCTCTTATCGGCATATAATTTTTTCCCGGTATTAACTACAATTGTTAACAGGTCATTTACGTAAGCCACATTGTGCAACTTAGTCTCCGGCAAAATACCTTCGGCGTTGCCACCAAAACCGGGCAACAATACCATAACACCCTGTATGTTGTTTGACTGCGGCGTTATGGCCAAATAATAGCCATAAACACTGTCCGCTTTATCAATTGTTATCTTTTCATAGTTCTGGCCGTGTGCCACATGGCATACCAGCAATGTAGCTATAACAATAAGTTTAAACTTCATAACGTAAGTTTAGTTTTGGGTGAATAATTCAAATATGAAGCTTTGCCATTTGCAGCCACGGCATACAGTGGCTGCAAACGATGCGGTTTAATCTGCATTCTACCTGCCTATTGCAACTTTGGCCCATTTTTATTGTATGCCTTTTCAAGTTCGTCAAGGCTGGTTAACAGGCTTTGCGCGGTACTTTTTTCATACTGCATAAAGTCTGCTTTGTCGCCCTGCAGGTCATTATAATACCGCATTTGCTGTTGCAGGTCTTTTCGCACAGATGCTGATACTTTGGCTGCCAGTTCTTTATCATCTGCCTGGTAACAGGCTTCGAGAAACATTAACGATAAACGGTTATGCTCGTTACCACGTGATACCATGCCATAGGGAAAGTTGCTTTGCAGCATCATTTTGTCCGTTTTCTCCAGCACTTTTTTAGCATCATCTTTCCTGTTTTTGCTGTTAAGGTCAAGCGCCAGTTCTGCATCTGCGCGGCGTATAATATTTAACTGCCTGCGGTTTTCCTCATCAAAATAAACGTTGTTAAGGTCTGCGCTGCCATAGCCAAATTTATTCATCACAACACTCATCATTTTGTCCGTATTAACCTGCGAATTTTGTACTGGTACCAGTCTATAGCTTAGCCCTTCCTTACGTGTGTAGTTCTCAAGGCCCAGGCCGGGGTAAGGCATGGTAAAATATATGGGCCGCTTCCATTTGTTGGCAGCAATAACATTTAACACAGCCAGGTCGTTTTTGTACAAGGTGTTTTTGGGTATATCAAAATCAAGTTCCCTTACAACGGTGTCTGTGGCATTAACGGTGCCATTGGACCTAACAAAATTTTCATCAACTGGTACTGATACTTTATGCGTTGGTAAAATAGCATAGCCGCGTTCATCTACGCTTTTATCATCGCCCATATAATTAAGCACATCATAAAGGTTATTATACTTTGTATCTGGAAACTGTGCTACCGGCTGAAATGTTGCAATTTCCCGCGCATCCCCCTGCACCTGTTTGGCATTCCATACCATATCAACCGGGGCGCTGTTATTAATTTTATAACGCATTTGGTTAATGCACCAGTCAGCACTTATCAATGTGGTAATAATAACCCTTACATCAGGCCTAATGCCCTCAACTTCCTGTGCATACCACAGTGGATAAGTATCATTGTCTGCAATGGTAAATAAAATGGCATTGGGCTCACAACTTTCCAGGTAGTCTTTTGCCACGTCTCTTGCCACTTGCTTCTTGCTGCGGTCGTGGTCGTCCCATTCCTGTATGCCCATCCACACCGGCACCAGTACAGATAAAGCCACTGTGCCATAGGTGAGCACATTTTTATTGGACGCCATTTTAAACAGGTAAGGCAAGCCAAACGCAACTGCCGCAAATATGGCAAAAAAACCACCGCCTAAAGCAAGGCCGCCACCCGAATGTAAAGCGCCTGTTAGCAATAGTATGGCTATTACGCCACCACCCACTGCCATATATTTCACCATTTTTTTATCCCAGTTGGCGGCAAGGTGTGCCAGGTAGGGTACGGAAAGGCCTATCCAAATGGCAAATGCGTAGAATGAGCCAACGTAAGCATAATCACGCTCGCGTGGTTGATAGCCAGATTGATTAAGATAGATGATGATGGCAAAACCGGTCATAAAAAACAGAAGGAAGGTTACTATGCCATCGTCTTCTTTTTTCTTTAACTGGTAAAACATACCGATCAACCCTAGTATGAACGGCAGCATAAACATTACGTTATGCGATTTGTTATACTTTATACTATCAGGCATCACGCTTTGGTTACCATACATGGCATCGTCAATAAACGGAACACCGGTTATCCAGTTACCATCGCGCACATTGGCGTTAAACATGCCCTGCAGATCATTTTGCTTGCCGCTAAAATTCCAGAAAAAGTAGCGCAGGTACATAAAACATGTTTGATAGTTTATAAAATACTTCATGTTGTCGCCAAAATCGGGGCGGGTGTAAGACCCGCTCTCATTTTTATCAATGTCATATGCTCCGTCTTTCGTTTTGCCCACATTTAAAAAATAGGCATAGTAATCAGCGTGTCCCTGCTCATTAGCAAAATCCCACATGCGCGGAAAGATCATTTTATCCTGCGGCATAAATACGTAATGCCCCTTTTTACCGCCGTCAATATACCTGTTGTTTCCTTTTTCGTACTTGTTGCCATCTTCTTTATAATCAACTATCTGGCCGTTAAATTTTTCGCCATAAACAATCGGGAAATCTCCATACTGGTCGCGGCCAACGTAACCTTCAAGGCTCTTGGGGTTGTCAACATTAAACATGTCAACTGCGGGGTCGGCATTGCTGCGTATCATCGTGGTTAAATAGGTGCTGTAGCCTATTAACGTAAACGCTATGCACCAAACACCCAGGCGCAGGTACTGCCATCTTTTTTTAGCTGCATACCTTAATGTAAGCCAAATGCCGATTGCTACTACTATAAAGAAAAATGCAAACCCGGTAAAAAATGGCATGCCCAGGTTGTTTACAAAAAATACATCAAAATCACCGGCAATGGAAATGGAATATTGTATAACGCCTTTTTGTACTATGCCGAATATTATAGCGCCAATTACAAAAAATATATAACCACCGCCATAGTATTCTTTTTTTTGTTTAGCCAGTTTTTCAACAAGGTAGAGGATGGCAATGCAAATAAGTGTTGCCATAAACATAACGCCGCCCATAGTGCCGTCAAATGGTATGCCGCGGCTTTGGTTTACCTCGCCGTTGGCAGCTAAAAGCGCGGCGGCCGTTGCCAAGGCACCCCCAGCCAGTACAACCCTTATAAAATATTTGTGCAATACAACATAGTTGAATGATTGATGCCGCTTTGCATAATACATTATTACAATAGGGGGTATGCACAACAGGCATAACAAGTGCACGCCTATTGATAAACCTATGAGAAAGAATATAAACACTATCCACCTGTCTGCGCCACGTTCGTCGGCAATGCTTTCCCACTTTAAAATAGCCCAAAATACTATCGCTGTAAAAAATGAGCTCATGGCATACACTTCGCCTTCAACTGCGCTGTACCAAAATGAATCTGAGAATGTGTATGCCAATGCACCCACAACGCCGGCAGCCATTATTATAACCATTTGCCTGGTTGAGTACGGCATAGCTTCTTCACCTTTTTTTACGATCCTCCTCGCAAAATATGTTATTGACCAAAACAAAAACAGTATGGTAAAACCGCTGGCCAACGCACTCATTAAATTTACCGCTTTAGCTGCGGTTAACGCACCGCCCCCAAACAAAACAATAAATATCCGGCCTATTAATACAAACAGCGGCGCACCGGGCGGGTGTGGTATTTGTAGTTTAAAGCAACTGCTTACAAATTCACCACAGTCCCAAAGGCTTCCGCCGGCTTCTGTCGTCATAATATACACGGTGCAGGCAATTAAACAAATGGCCCAGCCGGTAATGTTGTTAATACGCTTAAAGTTCATTCCTGTATAGTTTTTATAGTGTAAAGGCAATACCCTGCCCGGGCCGGTATTTTTTAATTTTTCCGGCTGTTGCAAAAAATGTCCTGTTGTTATCAGCAACTGAAAACAATAAGTAATAAAAAGCCCCTTAAATAAGTATTGATTTTTTTATTGCATAACGTTCATCGTTTGGCAGTGCATACTGCACTATGCCTGTGATAATATTGTTTTATATTATAATAACTCTTAAGCTAATGTTGTTAAATTTCCCGCCAATAATATCCGCACCTGTGCAAACAGTAGCCGGCATCCAAAAATTTGCGTTAAGAAAATTTGTTTGCCAGGCGTGTATTAAAAATGAAATCCATGCACAGGTGTTGCGCTATATTCATTTGCACAAAAGTCACCCCATTGCCCGGACGTATTCAAATGCTGTGACTATTTCATTTTCGCCTGGCACATTAATTTTTAGCCAAATTTTCGGGAGCCTTGACTTTTTTTGTTACTATTTTGTGTCATGACAAAAAAGTAAAACAAAAAATGCTCTTCGCTATAAGCCAATAATAAGCCCCCAAAATCTTTAATAGCCAGCTATCTCATCTCAACAGCGTAACGTGTGCTGCCACAGCCTTCAACCCGTTAGCCCTGCGTGCGTACACATCCTGGTAGCAATTATGCCCTGTTGTTTGGCTGCCGCCTGTATTAGACACAAAAGTTGTCCATGCTGTTATAATGCCAACATTTGCATCAATCATCCGGGCCTCAACACTGTCAATTTTTATAGATAAAATTCTTATACCGGGCAATAAAGTACTCTGTAGGTTAGTGGCCTTGTCGTGCTTTTGGCCGCCTGGGTTTATCAGCACAAAATCATCTGCCAATACACTGCTTAATGCAGCAGTATCCCTGTCAACTATAGCAGTTAAAAAAATGCTGTTCAACTTTTTTAATGTTGCCGGGTCATCTGCCTGTGCAAAGCTGTTTTGCACAAATGCAGCCGTGATAAACACTAGCAACAGCAAAGCCCTTATCATACATCCAATGTTTTAACGCTGCTATCATTTTCAATTTGTAAATAGTTTGTTGCTGTATAAGCTGCATTAACGGCTGGCATTACAAATGGGTGTGCATTAAACAACATGTTTGGCTCAACATAGCTTGTTGCTTTGTTGTTAAGCGTATTTGCGCCTTCCGCCTTGCTTACTTTTTTAACCGGCGAAACATTTATATTTATTTGTATGGAGAAACTTTTATTTGTTGAAAAAGTATCTACCAAAAAGTAAATAGCGTGTGTACCCGCAGTGTCGTACCCTTTATTGGTTAACAGGTTTGCCAACCGGTATTTTTCTTTTTGTATTGAAGAAAGGCTTAATTCCTGCCCGGGTTTAAGGTAACTGTTCTGCCGGTCGTTTTTTACAATGGTTTCAACCACCGGGTCATTTACCTGGTAAGTAAGTGCGCCAAGGGTAAATGTTTCATTTACCGCCGCTTCTGATTTGGAAGGGGATAAGGTTTTATCTTTTTTATTATTACCCTTCCTGAATGATAATAATACAACACATGCCAGCGGTATAATAAAAGCAAACTTAAGCAAGTGCAGCTTTGATGTTTTGCTTTTATTCATCATGGCAATACGCTTTTTAAGTGACGAAAAGTTGAAGTTATTGGCAATGGCATATGGCGGCGTGTTACCCGTAACTTTTAATATAAGGTACTGATAGCCCTGTTTATTTATACCATGCTGCAATACCTTATCGTCAGCAATAAACTCAAGGTTCTCTTTTATGGCGCTTTTTATAAACCATGCAAAAGGATTGTACCAGTTTATTATGCATAAAAACTCAGCTATCAACACGTCAACTGTGTGCTTTTGCCGTACATGCACCAGCTCGTGCCGTATAACCTCTTCCATTTCCTGCTGGTTGTACATGCTATTATTACAATAAATACTGTTATTGAACGAAAAAGGGGCTATACTGCTTTCAAGGTGGTATAATTTAATATCGCCATCACCGTTGCTTACCAATTTAGCTTTTTGCTGTAACCTTATTAAAGACAAATACTGTATGCACAGCCTTACAAGCAGTAATATTGTACCTGAAACAAACACAGCGGCCGTAATATTTTGCAACGTAAAAATTGTGGCGCCTGTTGCAGTACCCGCAACAATTGTACTGCCTGTGTAAACAACAGGCACCTTAGTTATAAAATATATATGGCCCAACTGTTCAGGCTCAACAAAAAGGTTGATGTTTATTGCAGGTACTATAAAAGACAGAACAGTGCATGCAAATAAAAAAAAGCGGTTCCATATATAATGTGTGCTATGCCTTAACAGCAGGTAATAAAACATATAAGTTACCGCAAGGCATATTGACATTTTTACCATGTATTCAACTGGCAGTTGCATAACGTTATTTGGTTTTATTGTTTTCAATCATATCTATAATCTCTTTTAGCTCGTTGGGCTTTAATTTTTTCTGTACTACAAAAAAATTAACCATCTCTTTATAAGAGTTGTTAAAGTAATTCTGTACAAAGCCCTGCATAAATTTCTGCTTATATTCTTCTTCCGGTATAAGCGGCGTATATAAATAAGTATTACCTAAAAGGCGGCTGCTTAAAAAGCCTTTTTTCTCTAAATTTTTTACGGTGGATGCAACCGTTGTATATGGGGGGCTTGGCTCTTTCATCAACTCAAGAAAACCCTTTATCGTACCTTCGCCTGCCTGCCATATAGCCTGCATCACATCTTCTTCCTGTATGCTAAGTTTTTCCATTAATACGAAATTACCGTAAATCTACGAATGTTTCGTAATTAAACAAATTATTTAATAATTTTAACAAATTGCCTGGCACTTATAATATGTTTCCTGTATTTATAACCTATTAATTTTTATACCGTTTTTATATGTTTTTCGGTTCATCTACATAATTATACCAAACACCGATTGCATTATTTGTATAAAGCACTATTAATTATTTTACACCTGCTTTTAATCCTGCATGCTATTTGCTTTATTTCTTTTATCGTCCTGGTCCCACAGGCAAACCCGGATGTTTTATTCTCCGGGAAAGAGAAGTAAATAAGTTTTCACCTGCTGCATATGAGTGTATAGCAAGGTTGCTATTGCATTTTTTAAACTTGTTTAAAAAATGGTGGTAGTGTTTTGCTTTTTAATTAATAAAAAATGCTGACTGATGGAAGTTTACAATGTATTAGCACGCCCACCCAAAGTATCAATAGTAATGGCCACGTATAATGGTGAAAGATTTTTACGGCCGCAAATGGATAGTATTTTACACCAAACGTATACAAACATAGAAGTTATTGTGGTAGATGACTGCTCAACAGATAATACCGTTGCATTGCTTGAAGAATATGCAGAAAATTATGACAACATAAGATTATATAAAAATGAAGAAAATATTGGCTACATAAAAAACTTTGAAAAAGCTATAACGCTTGCTGATGCAGATTTTATAGCCTTAAGCGATCAGGATGATATATGGCACCCGGAAAAGATTGCCATATTAATGAATAATATTCACGATGCATCAATGGTGTATTGCGACAGTGAATTGATTGATGACCATGGCAACAGCATGAATAAAAAAATGACTGACCTAAAAAACCTTGACAGCTATACTGATTGTTTAAGTTTTTTAATAGGCAATGGTGTATTTGGCCACGCACAGCTTATGCGCAAAAGCCTTGCTGTTAAGGCGATGCCCTTTCCTGAAGATTGCCCGCACGACTGGATAATACCTTTTCTTGCGGCATTTAACGGAACAGTAAAATTTGTTAATGCGCCGCTGGTGCAATACAGGCAGCATGCAAATAATATATCAGGGCTTATAAAAACAAAAGACAGGAAGGAGATAAAACAAACCCGTCAGCAAAATATTGAGTGGATAAGAAAGCGAATGCGTGCGCTGGCAGATGTGGCCCGTAAACACAACAGTCCTTTTAAAGAAACGATCGCAAATTTGGCTGATTGTTACAGTACTTTCTCATTAACCAATAATATAAAGAGAATGTGGCTGTTTTTTAAATACCGTAACAGCATAACCGCGTTTAAAAAGCGCAATGGTTTTAGGCGCTGGGTATTTTGCTTAAAAATGTTTTTTAAAATAGCGTAGGGGAGAAGTAGGTTTTTTTATTGTCTCGTGTATTTGATAGTTCTATGTTAAATGCCCCGGTAACAGTGCATATGCATCAACTGGTTAATAAAAAACTTCCCGGCAATAACATTCGCACCTGCGCAAACGATCACCGGCCTCCTAAAATTTGCGTTAAGAAAATTAATGTGCCGGGCGTGTATTAAAAATTAAATCCATGCACAGGTGTTGGGATATATTTTTTTGTACAGAAGTCCCCCAGTAGCCCGGCCCATATTCAAATGTTGTGACTATTTCGTTTTCGCCCGGCACATTAATTTTTCGCCAAATTTTGGGAAGCCTTGACTTTTTGTCAACTTTTGTGTCAAGACAAAAGTTGAGCAAAACATAATATTCGCTAAAGCCTTTACCAGTAAGGCTTATAAGAAATTAAATTACTGGATTAGCTTGAAGTCAGCCGGCAACACCGCAAAATTTTTATTAGTGCGGATGCCTTACAGTGTTCCGCAATTCGTTCTCAAGCCTTCGCGCTTTTGAAAGCAGGCTTGTATCATCAATAAGTGCTGCAACGTTAAGGGGCTTGCCAACAAGGTTTTTGTTGAATACCGTATTAAAATCAGCATATTGCAGCCTAAAACCACTGCTTGCCAGGTGATTAAAGAAAGGCCTGTCATCATCCAGCAAAGTAAGATAGTCAATTACAATATAGTTTTCTTCACTTATGGCCTGTATGTGTTTTAGCAGGGCTTCGCTATATGCTATCCAAACCTTTAAATATTTTTCAGCATAGGTTTCATTTACCCAATTCATGTTGTACTTTTTCTTCATCTTCAAAAAAAACTTGTAAATGGTTCCTTTGCTGCTATAATACCTTTGCAGGCCTTTGTTATCACGGTTTAATAATGAACTAACCACTGCCTGGTAGTCTCTTAGTATTATTATGTACTGGGCGTTGGGAATCAATTTGCGGTACGTATCTAAAAACATACAGGTACGCGGGTCTTTCCATGCCCATTGTTCGTGTTGGTTACTCTTAGTATTAATAAGTTTCTGTATGGTTTCTTCTTCTGTTATGGTTATGCCATTTATTGGTTCACTGGTTAATCCTGTGTGTGGTAGTTTGTGCGTGGTTAAAAGCTGTTCATGCAGGTGTATAAAATCAAGGTCCTCAAAGTGGCCCTCATCGTTGCCGGTTTCAGCGCCAAGCAAGGTGTCGCCAATATGCAGCCCGCATGCCTGCAGCCACCGCGTAATAAGCGATGTGCCGCTGCGGTGCATGCCAAGTATAACCAATACTTTGTTTTGTTTCATACCAAACGGCAAAACAATAAATAACCGGCAACCTAAGCTAAAAATATCGGCGGTTGACAATAAAGAATAGACCGGAAATATTGTGCTGAAAATATTTTAATTTCATGCTACATATCAATAACACTATGGCTTACGATGAGCAATTGGCCAACCGGGTAAGGGTTGCACTGGAGGATGTTGCCAATGTTGAGGAAAAGAAAATGTTTCGCGGCATAACCTTTATGGTGAATGATAAAATGTGCATTTGTATTAGTAATGACAGGCTTATGTGCCGCATAGGCGACCTGAAGCAGCAGGAAATGGTTGAGTTGCCCGGCGTAAGTGAAGTAGTAATGCGTGGTAAGGTGATGAAGGACTTTGTATTTGTAAGTTTGGATAACATAAGACATCAGAAAGACTTTGACAACTGGATAAACCTGTGCCTTGATTTTAACAGCGAAGCAAAATCGTCGAAGAAGCCTAAGAAAAATTAATTTACCGCGACAGCTTAAATACAGGATGGCTAAAAGGGCTTCTTCGCTTAAGTCTTCACGTCACCCTTCTCCACCTGTGGAGAAGGGCAGGGGATGAGGGGTTTACTCCCTTACCACAATCAACCAGCCTTTATTTTTTTGCACGGTAAAGCTTTCATCTTTTGCAAATGTCTTGGCAGGCTGAAATTTATCTACCGCAGGGGCGATAATGGTAGCTTTACTTTCATCAATGCCCAGCGCCTTCCAGTCAATTTTTAACTGAACAGTTACATCTGCATCTGCCCAGCTTGCGATGGATATTAAAGCCAGCCCTTTCTTTTTATACACCGTTGCCAGTACCTTGTTATTATTGGTTTTTACAGGGCAGTGGCTGCTCCAGTAGCCGACCATTTCTGTGCCCTGCATGCCAATATCGCTCCACAGCTTCCAAATGGGTTTTGGGTCGCTGTTGTCGCTCCATCCAAGCCTGTTGGTCATACCATACACCATGCCGCGCCAAAGGTTGCCATCACCCTGTAGCATTTCGCCCATCAGGCCAAAAGGTATGCCGCTTACTTCGGTTAAAAAGAAGCCGGGTGTGTTGTTCTCGTAATCAAAATACTCCCCAAACCACAAACGGTTTAAATAAGGGAAGTGCTCCATATACAGCATAGCGCTGTTATTAAAGCCATCGCTTTTGTTATATTGGTTAGCGCTGTGCAGGTCAATAATACCGGGGTGGCCGTTTTGGGTAAGTACGCGTTTTATACGCTTCATGGTAACACGGTCAAAGGCAACATCGTCTAAGTAAATACCATCAATGCCAACATTGTTCACCAGCCAGTTCATGCCTTCAACATAGTAGTTATGCCAGCGGTTCATACCGCTGTTAACTATGGCAGCATCTTTTATTTCAGGCACAAACCAGGCGGCAATATAATCGTCACCAATATGTTCCTGCAGCCAGCTAAAGCCACCACCTTTACCGGTTGAGTAAACCTCATGCCCCAGGCTGCGCAAGGCAAATGTTTCATAAGCATGGTCGCTTAACTCGCGTATAGTGTTATATATTTTTACTTTTAGTCCAAGGTTGTGGGCGCTGTCAACATACCCTTTCATTTTTCTCCACTCAATAAAAGGGTAATTTATCCATGGATTGATAGGCGTTGCATGATGAATATTAACCACCGTGGCGCCGGTGGCCTTTATAGTATCGAGGTTATTGTACTTGTGGTAAAAACGGGTAGCCCACTGAAAGTCAGTGTTGATGGGATGGAAAGGCGTAATAAGCAGGTTAAAGTTATAGTACAGTGTATCACCTTTTTTTATTGTGCGTGGGCCGCTGTAATTATTTGCCATCACAATGTCACCTTCGCGCGAAATGTTTATGCCGCCGTTATTGTTGTTGCCCCAGCTTGTTGGCAGCAACAAAGGCTTCTGCAGGTAAAAGTTGGTATTTAACGGGCGAACATAGTTTTCATCGCGCAGGCTGTATTGTAACCCGGCGTTTATGCTGCCTATCCAGGCACCGTCCTGGTTTTTGTATGTAACGTCCCATTTCCACATTACCGTATCAGGCAATGCGTCACCTTTATGGTTAAGGCCCATCATATAAGTAGCCGCTTGTTTGTTAAAAGGTATCTGCATGGCAATATCCTGCACGCTAACATCTTTTAATGCTATTATTTTAACTGTGTATGCAATAAAGCCGTCAAACTCCACGGTGGCGTTAACATCCATTTGCAGGTTGTCATTTTTGTTCGTGGCCTTCCAAGCAACGGTACCCGGCTGTTGTTTGGTAAATTGTATGCCGGTGCTAACCCATTGCAGTTGCTTTTCGTCATTACTTGTGGCCACAAAATGTACAGGCGCAGCCAACACGTTGTTAGGTTGTTTTGTGTAGCCTGTCATCTCCTCCGTAAAAAAGGTTTGTATTTGTTTGGGCAGGCCATCGTTATTCAACTCAAGTTTTCTGCCCAACAGGCTAATGGTGTTGCCGCTTACGTGTAGCGGTGTGTATGGCGCAATAACGGTATTATCCTGTGCAAGGGTACTGTTTAGCCAATGCAGCCTTGTCATTTTCTGCGGCTCGGCTATATTGCCGTTAACAGCTACCTTATTATTTACATTTATAGTAATGCTTACCTGTTCTTTTTTGCCACCGTCAGCCGTTATCGTTGCTATGCCTTTATAAGCGCCTGCCGGTATGCCTGTTGGTACTTGCAGGCTGCACCATAGTGCCTGTACTTTATTTTTTGCAACGTTAACAGTATTGGTAAAAGGCTTGCCATCGTAAGTAATACCATCGGTATTTATGCAGGTTATGGTTTTTGCTGCTATTATTGCCCCACCAGCATTTTTCAAATCACTAAAACTAACCTTTACCTTGTTTAAGTCCTGCAAAGCATAAACACCTAATTGTAAAGTATAAAATTCACCCTTATCTGCACTGCCGGTAAATGGTTTAAAAGGCCCTTTTTCAATCCAGCGTAAAGGCAGGTCGTCTTTCATTCGTATGGAGTGCTCTCTGTCTTCGGGGAAAACAAGAAATGGATTATCATAAAATTTATTAATAATATTATTTGTTTCATCACCTGTTGCAATTACTTCCATCGGGTAAACACTGTTAAAAACATCTATCGATTGTATTTCCAGCACCTCTGTTTTTGCAGGCATTAGCGAATGCCTGGCTTTATCTGCCCAATCATCTGTTGCGGTAGTATCTGGTTTCAGGTAAACTCCATGGGGGTAGTTGCTGCGCCCTTCATTTTTATAGGGCATATAATAAACGTAGTACGTACCGGGGCCGCTTGTGGGTTGGAAAAGAACGATTCCATTGTCGCGTTTAATGGCTAGGGTTATTATATTTAAAACCCTTTTATGCGTTTGTGCATCCTCAATAATAATCCTCTTTTTTTCGGGGTCTCCATCACGCCGGCGCCATTCAATTTGTGAATAAGCGACGCTTCCTGTATCACTAACTTTTATAACTGCTCTTATATTGCCCAGGCTATCGGGATCCCAATCATTAGTAGCAACAGTGTATCTTTCTTGTTTCATCCCAACTAAATTGCCATTTTCATCCCGCGCCCTGTCTATATTCTGGGCTTTAAGAACACTCGCCGCCACAATAAAAACAATACAATACAATAGCCTTTTTACCATAAATAACTTCTGTTTAGCTTTATAAATTGGTACGGTGTAATATGTTAAACACCACTCGTGTTGTTAATCTGCAAGGTAATTTACAATGTTATACCGGTTAATTTTAATGCAATCGCTTGTTTGAGTATTTTTTTCCACAACCCCCCTTTCCATCATTGCCATTTCATACGGTAAATAAACAGGCATGTTTTTTTATTATTATTTAATATGGCAACTAAACCTTCGTTTGTTAACAATGTGCTTGAAAAGATAGGAGAAGAAGGCCTGTTTTTTAAAAACTTTACTAAAAATATATTTAAAGGCGGCTTTGAGTGGAGTGAGTTTATGCGCCAGTGTTACCTTATAGGGTATAAAACATGGCCAATTGTTGCCTTAACCGGCACTATACTCGGTTTTGTTTTAACGCTGCAGTCGTTGCCCACCCTAAAGGCTTTTGGTGCACAAACCTACGTGCCAAGTATGGTATCTATTTCTGTTGTGCGGGAAATTGGCCCCGTTATTACCGCTTTAATATGCGCGGGCAAAATATCATCAGGCATTGGTGCAGAGCTTGGCAGTATGAAGGTTACCGAACAGATAGATGCTATGGAAGTAAGCGGCGCCAACCCCATACAGTACCTTGTTGTTACACGCATACTGGCTTGCACTTTAATGATACCGCTGCTTAGCATGGTAGCAGATGGTATGGCTTTTCTTGGCGGCTTTATGGGCATTAACCTTAACGGCGGCATGAGCAGCATACTTTATTTTAGAAAAACATTTGCAGGGCTTGATTTTATTGATCTTTTTCCTGCTGTTATAAAAACGTTCTTTTTTGGTTTTATCATTGGGTTTGTTGGTTGCTATAAAGGCTTTAATTCAAACAGGGGAACGGAAAGCGTGGGTTTTGCTGCAAATTCGGCAGTGGTAACATCATCGGTATGGATAATTATTGTTGATGCTATTGCGGTGCAGCTTACCAGTTCGCTGGTATATAATTAACGTACTATGGAAAACGAGGAAAATATAATTGAATTAAAAGGGGTTAAGAAAAGCTTCGATGATAACGAGGTGCTGAAGAATATTAACCTTACCGTTAAAAAGGGGGAGAACGTTGTAGTACTGGGTAAAAGCGGGCAGGGCAAATCAGTAACTATAAAATGTATTGTTGGTATGGTATGCCCTGATGAAGGAGAGGTAATAATAATGGGCAGGGAGATACAGGCATTAAAAACGGATGAGTTAAAGGAGATGCGCAGTAAGATAGGCTTCCTGTTTCAAAGCGGGGCATTGTATGATTCTATGACCGTAAGAGAAAACTTAGCTTTTCCACTTGAAAGAGTTTTAAAAATAAAAGATCAACATGAAATTGAACAACGCTCAAAAGAAGTACTTGACGCCGTTGGCCTCTCAGATGCCATTGATAAAATGCCGTCTGATCTCTCTGGCGGTATGCGTAAAAGAATGGGTTTGGCCCGGACTATAATTGTGCGGCCTGAAATAATGTTGTATGATGAGCCTACCACAGGCCTTGATACCATAACCAGCCGCGAAATAAGTGAACTGATAATGAAAATTAAGGAAGAGTATAAAACAACATCTATTATAATAACGCACGATATGGACTGCGCTAAAATTACTGCAGATCGTGTGGTAGTAATGAACGACGGAGAATTTGTTGCTGAAGGCAAGTATGATGAGCTGGCCAACAGCAAAGATGAATTTATAAGGTCATTTTTTAAATAACTAAATCCCATGAAAACTACAGGTGGTCAAAAAATAAAAACAGGCATATTCGTATTAGTGGCTTTGGGGGTGCTGGTGTTAACGGTATATTTAATCGGCAGGCAAAAAAGCATGTTCTCAAACACGTTTGCCATTTACACCAATTTTAAGAATGTTGCCGGCCTGCAAACAGGCAATTTTGTGCGTTTTGCCGGTATTAATGTGGGCACGGTAAGCGCCATAACTATTAAAAACGATACTACTATAAGGGTTGATATGGTGTTGCAAACCAAGGTAAAACCCTTTATAAAAAATGATTCAAAAATTACTATAGGCAGTGATGGTTTAATGGGCGATAAGCTGGTGCAAATAGCAGCGGGTACCGATAGCGCAGGGCACATAAAAGATGGTTTTTTAGCCGCACAGGAACCGATGGATATGGATAAGGTGATGAAAAAAGTTAGTATGATAGCAGACCATGCTGAAGTTATAACCAACAATCTTGCTGACATAGTTGGGAAGATAAACAGCGGGCAAGGCTCACTGGGGCGATTACTTAACAGCGATAAGTTTGAAAAGAATATTGAAGCTACGGTTCAATCTGCTAATAACACTGTTCAAAATATTGGCAAGGCTGCAGGCGGGGTAAGCGATAATATGGACGCAGTAAAGCACAGCATCCTTTTCAGAGGATATTTCAAAAAGAAGGAAAAGCAGCGCATACAGGATTCTGTCAAAGCTGCGAAAATGGCTGCGGACAGTATAGCCAATGTTAAAAAGAGTAAAAGAAATTAATGAATAATATGCTATGGTTGCAACGCTAATTTTTTAGGGCTACTTTAACTATGGAGTGAACGGTTTCGTTAAAGCCCTGCATAGTTACCGGCTTTATTAAATAGCGGCTTGCACCTTGCTGAATACAATAATCCATTTCTTTTTTTGCAGAAGATGTAGTGAGGATTATTACAGGAATATTTGATGTTTGCGGGTTTGCCTTTATGCCTTTAAGCACCTCCCTGCCATGCATTTTAGGCAGGTTAAGGTCAAGCACAATAACATCAGGCCGTTCGTTGGTTTTTTCAAGATATGGAAGCACCGCGTCGCCCTGTTTGATGGTTTCCATGTTAAACTGAATGTTATTGTCTTTTAAAGCATCATGCATTAATTCAATATCATCCGGGTCGTCTTCAACCAACAGAATACTAAGTGTTTGGTTCATCAATGCAAATATGGTTTAATTGTTGTATCACATAAAAATAATTTTTTTTCAACCAAACAAATCAATGCATGCCAAAAAATGTTGCTCAAAATGTGGCATTACCTAAAAATAAAAAATACATTGTAGGTGTTGGTGCATCGGCTGGCGGTATGGAAGCCATTCATGCTATGTTCGATGCTATGCCGGCTACTACCGGTTTTTCATTTGTTGTAATACAGCACCTGTCGCCTGACCATAAAAGCCTGTTGGGTGAACTGCTTGCAAAGCACACTGCTATGCAGGTTTACGAGGCAGAAGACGGCATGAAGCTGATGCCGGATTGTATTTATGTAATACCCGCCAAAAAGCTTATTACAGTAGCTAAAGGCAAACTGAAACTGGTTGAGAAGATAAAGGATGGTATGCCCAACAATGCCATTGATGTATTTTTAACCTCCCTGGCTGTTGAAAAAGGCGATTGCGGGGTGGGGGTTGTATTATCCGGTACCGGTTCGGATGGTAAAAAAGGCATAGAGGAAATAAAGAGCAAAGGTGGAATAGTTATTGTACAGGACCCTTTAACTGCGGCATTTGACGGTATGCCTAACAGCGCAATAGCTACGGGCTGTGCAGACATGGTGCTGCCACCTGAAATGATAGCAGAAGAGCTGCTTGAGTTTATAAAGGGAGCCCCCTTTATGCGTTCATTTGTATCACTAAGCCAAAAAGACGAGCTTAATCTTAGGCAGATACTATCCAGCATACACGCAAAAACCCAGTTTGACTTTAACCACTACAAGCGCCCTACCATATTACGGAGATTGGCGAAACGAATGGCGGAGCTAAGAATAAAAAACGTTGAAGCCTATAAAACTTATATTGACAATCATCCCGATGAGTTGCAAAACCTATACAGGGAATTTTTAATAAACGTAACAAAGTTTTTTAGAGACCCGGAGGCCTTTGAGGTGTTGCGCACACACGTTATTCCCTCTATTATTAACGCAAAAAAAGACGGTGAGCCAATAAAAATTTGGGTGGCTGCGTGCAGTACGGGTGAGGAAGCTTATACTGTTGCGATGCTTTTTAAAGACTACCTTGATAAAGTAAATAAAAAAGACAACACACTTAAAATTTTCGCAACAGACATTGATGGAGATGCGCTGGAAATAGCCTCTCGCGGCATCTATTCTGAAGCTATTGCTAAAGATGTTGCGCCGCACTACCTGGAGCGTTTTTTTATTAAGGAGCATAATATGTATCGCGTATCGCCCAACATACGCAGGCTGATTGTTTTTGCTAATCATGATATATTGAAAGACCCGCCTTTCAGCCATCTTGACCTGGTTACCTGCCGCAATATGCTTATTTATATTGAGCCGAACCTGCAGAAGAGAATATTGCGCAAGTTTCATTTCGCATTTGATATTGGCTCTTTCCTTATGCTGGGGCTAAGTGAAAATATTAATATTCTTAAAAGCTCAATGCAGGAAGTTGACCGCAAATGGAAGATATACAAATGTGTTAGCAAAGCACCGCTGGCAGAAGGCGAAAGCTACCTGGCGCCGTTTGATAATAAAGTATATGCGCTTGCTGCTGCCGCGCCAAAAGCAAGGAATGCTTTACAAAACATTGGCGACATTTTTAAAGATACCCTGCTAAGCGAACAGAAATATGCCGGCATTTTAATAGACCGCGATTTTGAGGTTAAGCATGCCGTAGGCAATTTTAAAAAATATTTCAAATTTCCCGAGACAAATTTTAATGTTAACCTGTTGAAGATATTGCCTCAGGAATTATCAGTAGTACTTGGTGTTAGCCTGCGTAAAGCCGCTGCAACAGACGAGCCAATTGTAATGAAGCACATTAAGGTGTTTGAAGGTAATAGTTTTACACTGGTTAACGTTATTATAAAACCATACCTGCAACCTAAAGACTACCTGCAAACCTTTTTGTTTGTAGTACTACAGGAACTGGAGCCACCGCTTTATACTTCTGCAAATACAGGCGGAGCAGGTACTAACGATGAGCATTCACGCATGGCTGAGCTGGAGCGTGAGTTGCTGGAAACGCGTGAAAACCTGCAGGCGATAATAGAAGAAGTTGAAACAACAAATGAAGAGTTGCAAAGCAGTAACGAGGAAATGATATCATCAAACGAAGAACTGCAAAGCACCAACGAAGAATTACAGTCACTAAACGAGGAATTGCATACGGTAAGCGCTGAACATCAGCTAAAAATAAAGGAGTTGCTGGAGCTAAATGATGACATGAACAATTACTTCCGCAATTCAGATATAGGGCAAGTGATCATTGATAAAAAGCTTGTTATACGCAAATTTAGCCCCGCAGTAAGCCGTATGGTTAATTTGATTGAAGCTGATATTGGCCGTTCTATTGTTGACATTACCATTAACTTCAGTTATTCAAATTTTATAAATGACATTAAGGCCGTTATAAAAAGCCAGGAAAGTATTGAAAAAGATATAGCGGTTGATAACAGCTTTTATTTAATGCACATTACGCCCTATATACGGCAGGATAAAAGTTGTGATGGCGCGGTTGTAAATTTTATTGACATAACTGAAGTTAGAAAACTTGACAGCATAATTAAAGGTGTTTTTAACAGCTCAACCAGTGGTATTGTTGCAGTAAAACCAATATTGGATGCCAATGGCGAAGTGGAGGATTTTGAATATACTGCAGCAAACAAAGCGTCTGAAAAAATGATGCATTTAAACTATAACGATATTATAGGCAGCAGGATGCTAAAGAAATTCCCCGACACCAATAAAGACTTTTTTGAGGCATGCGGGGCAACACTTAAAACCGGTGCTACAAGCCAGCAGGAATACTATAATGAAAAGGCAAAAAAATGGTTTGAAATAATTGTAGTGCGTATGCTTGATGGCCTGGTAATAACCTTTACCGATATTACCGACAAAAAGACACTGGCTAATATACTGGCCAAAAATTATGAAGAACTTAAAAGCACAAACGCCCGGCTTGAGGCGTCTAATTTCGACCTGTTGCAATTTGCATCTGTAGCGTCGCACGACCTTAAAGAGCCGTTACGCAAAGTACAGGCATTTGGCAACCTGCTTCAATCTAAAATGGCAGGCAGGCTTGAAAACGAGGAGGTTACTTATTTAAATAAGATGATCAATGCAACTATGCGTATGCAGATGCTGATAGAGGATGTGCTTACGCTGTCCAAACTATCAAATACAGAAGTGCATTTTGAAAAAACCAGTCTTTTAAAAATAGTAAAGCGTATAGAAGAAGACCTCGAAATAAATATTAAGGAGAAAAGCGCTGTTATAAATATTGGTGCACTGCCCGAAATTGAAGCCGTGCCCGGCCAAATGCACCAGGTATTTCAAAACCTGTTAAGCAATGCGCTAAAGTTCACCGATAAGCCGCAGCCAACAGTTACAATTGAGCAAACGGCCATACCTGCTTATTTGCTTGAGCGGTTTGGCATAAACGCACCAAACTACACATGTATAAGGGTTGCTGATAACGGTATGGGCTTTGAGGAACAGTACAGCGAAAAAATATTTGGCATATTTCAAAGGCTGCATGGCCGTAACTATGAAGGTACCGGTATAGGCCTGGCCATAGCTAAAAAAATTATAGAAAATCACAATGGCTATATCGACGCAGAGAGCACCCTTGGGGAAGGTTCAACCTTTTACATCATTTTACCCCTTGTACAGCATTAAATAAAAGCCATGCAAAAAAAGTACCCGTTTTATATAAAATTTACCGTTGTGCTATTAGGGCTTACGTTGCTGGTGTTCGCACTGTCAAGCCTCAGGGATATTTTTATACCCCTTGCCTTTGCATTATTGCTGGCTATACTTTTAAACCCGGTGGTAACGTTAATGCAGTGGTACAAAATTCCGCACGTTATCGCTATCACCCTGTCGCTGGTGCTGGCATTTGCGGTGGCTTCGGGCATTATGTACTTTTTATCATCGCAAATAATGGGTTTCAGCAGTGAAATGCCTGCCTTTCAGCAAAAATTTGGTAATATGTTTTCGCAATTACAGGCATGGGCCCAAAACAAAATGGGCATAAGCCTTGAAAAACAAAAGCAATGGATTGCCGATGCACAAAGCGGGCTTAAACCCCTGGCCACTAAAGCAGTTGGTACCGTGCTTGGCTCGCTAACCGTTGCCTTTTTGGTTCCTGTTTACACCTTCCTGTTCCTATACTATAAAACACTTATACTTAATTTTTTGTACGAGGTGTTTGCGGAAAAGAACATGCAGGAGGTTGATACCGTTTTGCATAATTCCAAAGGCGCTGTGCAGCAGTACATGATTGGCCTTTTGGTTGAAGGGTTAATAGTGGCAGCGCTAAACTCTGCAGCGCTTTTTATACTGGGCGTTAAGTATGCATTGTTGCTTGGCATTATAGGCGCTATATTAAATGTATTACCATATATAGGCGGCATTATTGCTATTTTATTACCGGTGCTTATTGCTACTGTTACCAAAGATGGCTTTAATACGCAAATAGGTATTGTTATAGCGTATGCCATTATACAGTTTGTTGACAATCACTTCTTAATACCCTGGGTTGTGTCGTCCAAAGTAAAAATAAATGCGCTTATCTCAATTGTTGTGGTGCTGTTTTGGGGATATTTTTGGGGCATATCGGGCATGTTCCTCTCCATACCTGTTACGGGGGTGCTAAAAATAATTTTCGACCGAATACCCGAGCTAAAACCGTGGGGCAAACTACTGGGTGACGAAATACCCTTTCACCATAAAGGTGAGATATGGACCAGGCGCAAAAAACGTATTAAAAAGGATGTACAAACAACCTCAACGGACAATAATAAGCCAGAGACCGGTAAATAAAACGAGCTGATTATACCGGCGTTAAAGAAATTTGCGTCGCATCCAAACAGGCGAGGCACACAGATTATTTGATACTTGTTAAAAAATACCTGTTGTTTTTATATGGCATTTTTCAGGCACTATCATTGCTTTTTACTATTACATATTTGTTAACCTAAAAACAAAAACTTATGCCTAACAGCAAAACAGACAGCAGGGGCTTTAGCACAGAAAGCCCGGACGTTGAAAGAGATAACGGCGCAAAAGGTGGCCCCGGCGCCGGCGTTGGTATTCCCGATGGTACACACGGTATATCACATCCCTACAATGCTGACCTGCAAACACAAATAGCCGCAAAAAGCAAAAAGAAAAAGAATAACGTTACAACAGTAAAATAATAGTTTCATAGGTTGTAAAAAATCCCTGTTGCTTATGTAAATAATGCGGCAGGGATTTGTTTTTTTACGTGTTTTTTACTTATGATGGTCTCTTTTGTGCTTTCGCTATGAACCATGAACCTTCCTCATCGGTCTTTGCTTTTCAAAAACGGTTAAATTCTATTACCGCATAAGTTATACTCGCTTGTTGCTCACTTGAGTATTGAATATTGAGTGTTTTTTCTTTGGACTTTGGACTTGTAAATTTGGTGCTTAACTATCTTACTTCAATTCCCAGCCCGGGCTTCCCGCTAACGCTCACCTGGCCGTTGCTGTTATATTGCAGGCCCCTTGCAACATCCTGCGACAATAACAACGGGCCGTCCATATCAACATAGTCAAGTTGCGGTAAAAAATGTGCTATAGCTGCGCTGCCAACTGTGCTTTCGTTCATGCAGCCCATCATCACCTTCATACCAAGGCTGCGCGCTTGTTTTATCATACGCAGCGCAGGGGTTATGCCACTGCACTTGGTAAGTTTAATATTAATACCGTGAAAATGGTTATGACATTTTTCAACATCATGCTCCAACACACAACTTTCATCTGCAAATAATGGTAACGGGCTTTTTTCAAACAACATCTTCATGCCTTCCCAATCATCTTTGGCAAGTGGTTGCTCAATAAATTCAACGTTTAACTGTTGCAGTTGTTTAATTTTTTCAAGGGCTTCATCAGCCGTCCATCCTGCATTGGCATCTACCCTAAAAACGGCATCCGTATGCCTGCGTAATGCCGTAACAATCTCAATATCTTCCTGCGTGCCAAGCTTTATTTTATATATAGGCCAGGGCTTCGCTTTTATTTTGGCAACCATCGCTTCAATTGTATCGATGCCTATTGTATAATCTGTCGGCGGGGTATTTGTCCATTCAGTATTCCACAATTTATACAATGGTTGGTTTTGCATTTTTCCAAACAGGTCCCAGCAGGCAATATCAAGCGCGCAAACCAAAAACGGGTTAGTCGGCAGCAGGTGGTGCAGGTAATGCCAATAACGTTCGGGGTCGGTTAAAGCAAACTTTTCAATAAAAGTTTTTTTCTTTTCAATGTCCTCTATCATCTGCTCAACCGGTATTTGGTAATATGCAATAGCCGGTGCTTCGCCGTAACCAATAAACTGCCCTAATTGCAGGGCTGCCAAAAGGCTTGGCTGGTGCGTTTTTGTTCTTCCGCCCGAAATAGTAAAAGGGTACTCAAAAGGCAGGTTAAGCTGCTTATAAAAAACTTTCATCCGGTAAATTATATTTGCCGCAAATGTACAGAATGGCGTATTCTGCCCCTGCATTTATTAAAGAAATGTTAATGCTTTGCCCATTTGAAAGTAAACACCCCGTTTAGCGTCATTACAGTATAAATGAGCAGGTTTGATGTGAAATTGTTAATTAACTTGTACAACTAACCAAAACTTTGCTATTTGCATTTATGAAAATAAAAGCTCTACAAATGATAAGTTCAATGTGCGGTGTGCTGTTAAGTATATTTTCATTTTCTTCCTGCGCAGAACACAAAAGTCAAGACAATATTATGAGTGACGACAGAACAATTCAAGCGGTTAAAACCGATACAGCTACGCTGGCTACGGGCTGTTTTTGGTGCACAGAAGCCATCTTCCAGCGTCTTAAAGGCGTTGTAAAAGTAGTAAGCGGTTACAGCGGCGGTAAAGTAGCCAACCCAAGTTATGAAGAGGTTTGTACCGGCACAACGGGCCATGCCGAAGCCTGCCAGGTTATATACGACCCTTCGCAAATTAGTTTTGATGAACTGTTAAAGGTGTTTTGGAAAACACATGACCCAACAACACTAAACAGGCAGGGCAACGATGTAGGCACCCAATACCGTAGCGTGGTTTTTTATCACAACGAATTTCAAAAGGAGCGGGCCGAACATTTTAAGCATGAAATAGATTCTGCTAAAATTTATCCCAACCCTATTGTAACAGCTATTGAGCCTTACACTAATTTTTACTCGGCTGAAGATTATCATCAAAACTATTTTAACTCAAACCCCAACCAAATGTATTGCCGCCTTGTAATACTGCCTAAGGTTGAAAAGTTTGAAAAAATATTTAAAGATGAACTAAAGCCCGGTGTAACACAATAATATTATAATGTGCTTTAATAGGTTAAAAGAGGAGCGTTGAAAAATGCTCCTCTTTTTTTAGTTACTGTGTGAATTACAATTAACCTAATACCCTTTTCTGCTTCCACAACCGTTTCGCAACGAATTGATTATGAGGTAGAAGAGAGTGCTATTTATAGAAAAAAAGGGATTTTTTTTCAAAAATCCCCTTAGGTGGAGCTGGCGGGACTCGAACCCGCGTCCAAACACATTTACCATAAGCCTTCTACATGCTTAGTTCATTATTAATTGTCGGTGTATAGCCGGAAGTGAACAAACCAATTACACACTTAGCTGAATGGTCTTAGGCAACAGTCACAGCCTTCTGTTGCAGCACCCTGTGTTTGGTTTTAGTCGGCGGCGGAGCTTGGTAACAGGTAAACCTGCCCGGCGGCCCTAATGACTATCTAATCACTGATTAGGCAGCCATGGCATACTGTGTATTGCCATTTGTGTTTTGAATATTCAGATTAAAGTGCTAATTATCCAACGCACTGCATGCTTATACCTACCGTAAACTATGCTGTCAAAACCAATACAGCCCCGGTGAGCCTGCAAAGGTAGGGGATTTAGTTGAAGAATAGTTGATTGGTAAGTTAACAGATGACCAGTAAAAACGGGTTGATTAGTTGATTTGTAAAAACACGTTGGTTGATTGACCATTTTTTACAAATGCTAAGTGACATGCTTTTACTATTCTTCAACCAATTAAAGTTGTCTATTCTTCTTACGAGTCAACCAATCAACTGCTGCCTTACCAATTAACTGGCTTTTACTATTCGCCAACCAATTAACTATTCTTCTTACCAGTCAACCAATCAACTGCTGCCTTACCAATCAACTAATAGTTACCTTCACACCATGGCGTCAACAGAGATATATAGCAGCAATATTGATAAATATACCGGTGAAGTTACTGCCCTTAAAGAGAAAAGGCGGGCCATTGGCTGGTTTAGGCTGTTAATTATAGTATTAGGTATTATAGTGATAAAGGCTACCTGGAACCAGCCTGTATGGGAAATTATTGTGGAGGCCATAGTGGTAATAGCTATTTTTTTATACGCAGTGTCGCTTGATGCAGATATAAAAGAGAAACTGCTGAACACGGAACGGATGCTGCAAATAAATAAAGATGAACTGGATGTATTGTCAGGTAATTTTTTAGGGCGTGAGAGCGGTGGCGAGTTTAACCAGCCGGTGCATGCTTATGCAAACGACCTTGACATATTTGGCACAGCATCGCTTTACCAATATATAAACCGGTGTACGGCTGAGCAGGGCAAGCAATTACTGGCCGCAGCTTTATTGCAGCATACCGATAAAGAAAGTATTTTATTAAAGCAACAGGCTGTTAAAGAACTGTGCGGTAAAACGGCCTGGCGCCAGCAACAGCAGGCATTTGGTATGGCTAGCCCGGTTACCACTAATGCTGAAAAAAAAATAAATAGCTGGCTTGCTATGCCGGCCATATTTTCAACAAAAGGGTGGAAGTGGTTAGCGCGAATTTTCCCCGTTATATCGCTTGGTGTTGTAATGTTGTATGTGTTTAATGTTATTCCATCGGCAATACTTTATTTATTGGTATTCGTGTTTTTGGTATTCTCATTTTCCCTCAGTAAAAAAATACATAGCACCTGGGTGCTGCTTTCAAAAATTGTTGATGAGGCAGATACGTTATATAAACAGCTTGCCTTTATTGAAGAAGAGAACTTTGCTGCAGCATATATAACAACTATTAAAAGCAGGCTGCAAAACAAGGATGGTTTAAAAGCGTCAAAGGAAATACGCGAACTAAAAAATATTTTAAACCGCTTTGATGTACGGCTAAACACTTTTGCCTTTATTTTTTTAAACACCTTTTTGCTTTGGGACCTATGGCAGGTACTATCCCTTAACAGTTGGAAACAAAAAAATGCTGAGGCTGTGACACAATGGTTTGCCGCCATTGCCGGGATGGAAGTGCTGGCAAGCTTAGGCACCATGGCATTTAACAGGCCAGATTGGTATTACCCCGCAATAAGTGATGAACATTTTACTTTTAACGCTACAGCCCTTGGCCACCCGCTTATACCCGCTGCCAAGAGGGTTGACAGCAGTTTTGATTTGCAGGGTATGGGTAAAGTAAGTATTATAACAGGAAGCAACATGGGCGGCAAAAGCACTTTTTTGCGCAGCATAGGGGTTAATATTGTTTTGGCCATGATGGGCGCACCGGTATGCGCCGAAGCATTTACAATATCAGTGGTGGGGTTAATGAGCAGCATGCGTATTGCAGATAACCTGGCGGAAAGCACCTCAACGTTTTACGCGGAATTGAAAAAATTAAAATCAATTATTGAAGCGGTAAACAGGAAGGAACGAATTTTTATTTTACTGGATGAGATACTGCGCGGCACAAACTCGTTAGACCGCCATACCGGCTCGGGTGCGCTTATAAAGCAGTTGATTCACCAGCAGGCGGTGGCAGTGATAGCTACGCATGATGTAGAACTGGCAAAGCTTGAAAATACCTACCCGGCTGCCATAAGCAATTATCATTTTGATGTACAGGTTGAAAATGATGAACTGTATTTTGATTATAAACTTAAACCCGGCATTTGCACCAGCCTTAATGCATCTATACTAATGCGCAAAATAGGCATTGAACTTGAGCCGGACGGCGCATTGAAATAGTTTTTATACAGGCCACCCGGCATTGATGTAGTTAGAATGTTGTTGACGAATTTTGAGTGTATTACAAAAAATTTTCAGCACATGCGGTTGCGTTTGCCTGTTATGCCAATAATTGGTATACTATCTGCATTTGAAGGTTAAACAATTAACCAGTAATCACCATTAAATACCACTGTATGAAAAAACACCTGCAAATGCTGGCATTTGCAATAATGCTTGGCATATCGTGCCTTTGCACCCGCAGCTTTGCTGCTGAGGTGGCCAATGTAACCAATGTAGCCGCTACAGAGCGCCTGAAACAAATAAAATTGCGCGTTGAAGAAATTAAACACATGGATAAAAGCAACCTTACCCGCGATGAGCGTAAAGAACTACGCCATGAGTTGAAAGATATGCATAATGAAACAAAAGCAATTGGAGACGGCATGTACCTTTCAGTGGGCGCAGTTGTTATCGTCGTTTTAGTGCTGGTGCTGATGTTATAGAAAAAAAATACCACTAAAACGTGCAATCGCTGGGCGTTTTTTTATTTTTATTAAGCCTCTGTCGTTAGGTGAAGATATATGTAAAGAGTTGAAAAATTTGCAGTATGACCTGGTATGTGGTAAGCGGAATTTTATATAGCTGCCAGGGGCGAAACGTTTCACCTCTACGAGACTACAAAAAAGCAACGGGAATAATCTCTTCTACTGACGTTTCACCCCTCCGGGGTTGAGTGCGTTATCACACCTATTCCTATTATCATAACTTTCCTTAACTGAACGATGTTGGCTTTAAGCCTCTTACATAAAAAAGCCGCGCAGCAACCGCTGCGTGGCTTTTCTATTTATAAAACAGCATTCAATCTTAAAATCCTCTTCCTCCTTGCCTTGGTTGTGGCAACTCTTTTCGCGGAAGTTTTTCCGCACGCTGTGCAGCATCATAAACAAAAGCCGCCACAATGGTTGCCATTTGCTTAAGGTCATCAGCAATTAAATGGTCATAGCTGTCGGCGGTGCTGTGGTGTGTACGTGTGTCGTATTCAATAGGGTCCTGTATAAACTGGAAGCCAGGTAATCCTACTGCGTCAAAACTCTGGTGGTCTGTACCGCCGGTGTTGCTTATGGTAATGGTTTTAGCACCCAGGTCGTTAAACGGTTTAAACCATTGTTCAAATATTTTGCGGCAGGCTTCGTTTCCCTGCAGGTAAATACCGCGTATTTTACCGGTGCCGTTATCAATATTAAAGTAAGAAGAAAACTTTGCATGTGCCGGTGTTAACTGCATTGTTGCAGGGTCGCCAAAGGTTTTCTTTACATAACCTCTTGAGCCTAAAAGGCCTTCTTCCTCACCGCTCCATAAAGCAATGCGTATTGTTCTTTTTGGCTGCAAGCCTGTAGCTTTTAAAATGCGTATAGCTTCCAGCATAACTGCACTGCCTGCGGCATTATCAGTAGCGCCGGTAGCGCTGTGCCAGCTATCAAGGTGGCCCCCCAGCATCACCACTTCATCTTTTAAAGTTGGGTCGGTGCCGGGTATTTCAGCTACTACGTTATAGCCCGTTGTGTCAGCCGCTGAAAATTTCGTTTTTACCTCAGCCTCCATTTTTACAGGAATGCTGGCTTTTAATAAACGCAGTGTGGTGTTATAATCTTCAAGCGGAATAACAATATCGGTAAAATTCTCGGGATCTTCAGCTTTGTAAGCGCCGCCGCCCTGCACAAATAAAGTACCGTCGTGGCCACGTACCACATCGCTTAAAATAGCAACAGCGCCTTCGCTTTTTGCCATCTCCCTAAGCAGCGTTGCCACACGTGCCGCACCGTTACGGTTTTGGTTGGCAAACTGTTCTCTTCTCCTGCGCATAGCCGCTGTGTCAAGCGGGGGCTGTGGCGCGGGTGCTTTTGCATTTTCCATTGTGGTTAATTGCTCATCAGTATACCGGGTTGCATCTGGCTTAAAGCTTTGGGCGTATACATCATTCTTATCTAATATCAATATTTTGCCTTTCAATTTGCCTTTGTACTGCATCAGTTCGGTAGAGTCTTTTGCAGCTATTAAAACCACATCTGCACTTTTTAAACCGTTAGTGCCGGCCACCCACGATTTTGGATAACCTTCCAGCGGTTTGTAGTAGGGGGCAGTCATGGCCAGGTAGCTTTTTTGCAGTTCCCAGCTTTTACCAAAGCCGCCCCAGGGGTCAAGCATGGAGTTTTGCAGGCCCCAGCCGGCTAATGATGTTTTGGCATAGTTAGCTGCGCGAAAATAGCCGGGCGAATTGGTAAGCCTTGGGCCGCTTGCATCAGTAAGGTGAAACACAATATCCATTACCTGGCTGTGGCCAAGGCCTTCAGCGCGTATTTTACTAATGGCGGCGGTATCAATATTTTCATCCTGCGCCATTGATGATAAAGGGAGTAAAAAAACAGGAAGCACCAGTAGTGTAACAAGTTTTCTCATGTGTAGTAGTTTTGTGAAAGATAACTGAGGTTGGCGTGAAACGGCAAAAAAAATCGGTAGTTAAAACGATTGCTTACGCGGGGCTATATTTGCAGCATGCGTAAACTAAGCATGGACGAACTGGGCCGCAAAACAGTGGAGGAATTTAAGCAGGCTGAAAAAACAGGCATTGTTGCAGTGCTTGACAATATACGCAGCATGCACAATGTTGGCAGCGTATTTAGAACTGCAGATGCTTTTTTAATTGAAGCGGTATGCCTGTGTGGCTACACGCCGCAACCGCCGCACAGAGATATACATAAAACCGCCCTGGGTGCGACAGAAACTGTTGACTGGCTGTATTATGAAAATGCTGAAGACGCAGTAACTGAATTAAAACAGCGCGGCTACGGTGTTTTTGGTATTGAACAAACTGTGGGCAGTATTTCCCTTGAAAAATTTACGCCGAAGGCAGGGGAGAAGCTGGCGGTGGTTTTTGGTAACGAGGTAGAGGGCGTGCAAAGCGAGGTATTAAAATTATGTGACGGTGCGATAGAAATTCCGCAGTTTGGTATGAAGCACTCATTAAACATTTCCGTTGCGGCGGGGATAGTATTGTGGGAGTTGGTGATGGGGGTGAGGACAAGTCAATAGGGCATTGGTCATTGGGTCAATAAGGAAAGTCCATAGTCCTTGGTCCATAGTCGATGGTGGGAGGCTGTTTAGAAAATGGTCAATAGGTCAGTGGTCATTGGGGGGTAATAATGGGAGTCCCTAGTCCATGGTCGTTAGTCAATGGTGGGAGGCCATTTTGTGCTAAGCCTGCCGCGGTGTTCCTGCTAAGGGCAAGGAAAACTGCGGATAAAGAGAGCATTCACTCAACTCATACATAAATCCCCTCAATTTCCATCAATTCTTTTACCCTGTGCTTCTTCGGGTTTTGTAATTTTTTTGGGCGTAGCTATGGCTTTGCCAAAGTTATAGGTGAAAGTAATGCTGGCCCTGGTGCTGTACCTGATGCGCTCAAAATCCAGCAGGGTGGCATCGGCTACTCTTAGAAATGCCCACCTGCGGGTGTTGAAAATATCGCGGCTTGTAAGGCTTAAAGATGCTTTTTTATGCATAAAGTCGTAACGGGCGGCGGCGTCAATGCCAAAGGCTGCATGGTTTCGGTCCTGTATTAATACATCGTTGGCTTTATAGTCTGCACGTACCTGCAGCCAAAGGTTTTTTACAATGGTAAAGTTGTTGGTAATATTGGCATTAAAGCTAACACCCTTAGTTGCCTGTATGCCAAATAAAGGTGCAGCGGCATTTGTGCGGTAATACACGTTGGTATTGGCAATAAAATTCCAATCCTTTACCAGGTTAAAACTGCCAATAACTTCAAGCCCGCTGTTAACTGCACGTTTTATATTTTGAGATGTAGAGGTAACAACACTGTTAACCGGCTCGCTTTCAATATGCTTAATAACGTTATTTATCTGTTTGTAATACAGGCTTTGCGTAAGCGTAATTTTGGGCCAGCTTTTGGTGTAGGCTAGTTCGGCAGCATTGGTTTTTTCAGGTAACAGGTAAGGGTTGCCGTATTCAAAATTTACGGGGTCTGATACATCGTACACGGGTATTACTTCCCTTAAAAGCGGGCGGTTAACCCGGCGTGTATAACTAAACTGTAATTGCTGCCTGTTTTTAAATTGCTGTGTTAAAAAAAGGCTTGGGTATAAGCCGTTACCCGGCACCTTTACAGTTGTATAATGCAGGGTATTATTGTCATCATAACTTTGCAGCCTGCCTGTAAGCGCTTCAATCTCGCCCCTTATACCTGCCTGTAAGGTGAAGTTTTTAACCTGTTGCTGGTAGCTTAGGTATATAGCGTGTGTGTAATTGTTACCGGTAAAATAATTAGTATAGCTATAGTTAGGTACATAGTGTTGCGTGTCGTTGTTATAGTTATAATTCTGTTCGTTATTACGTGTTAATTGTATTTGGCTGCGGTAGCCGGTTTCAAGTCTGCTGCTTTTGCCAATGGGTAATGTATAGTCTGCCTGTAAATTATAGTTGACAATGCTTTCACGTTTGTTATCACCCACTACCTGCGCATTGTTGGGGGTTGGCTGCCCGTTAATATTATATACATCGGTATTATACACGTAGTGGTTGTTTGTTATGCCATACGAGTACGTAAAGTTAATCGTCAACTCTTCTTTCGGCTTATTGAATTGATGATCAAAATCAAGCCTGATGCCATAACTGTTATTATTGCCTTTTGTTGTATTGGCGCGGTTGGTAAGCTGCCCAGGCAGTTTTGCGGCGGTTAAGTAATCAACGCTGAGCAATTCGTTACGGGTATTATTGCGCGCATTAACGGTGCCTGAGATACTTAGTATATTTTTAGGCGTTATAATATAATCAATACCGGCTTTAGCCGTGTGCCCTTTGTTTATGGTAATTGAAGGGAATTTTTCGAACGAATAAACTATGGTATCAGCCGGGTTTATGTATGTTATTTTTTGAAAGCCGGTGCTATAAGTGTTTACATATTGATAGGTATAGTTGCCGTACATATTAACCTTGCTGTGTTGGTAACTAAGGCTTGCAGTTGCATTATAGTTATTACGCGTGCCTGCGGTAAGGGCCACGCTGCCATTTAAGCCAGCCTTGCTGTTATTTTTCAGTACTATATTTATAATGCCAAGTCCTTCAGCATCGTATTTGGCTGAAGGGTTGGTAATAAGCTCAACTCTTTCAACAGCACTGGCGGGTATGGAACGCAGTACTTCGGTAATGCCGCCACCAATGGCAGAGGGCTTGCCATCAACCAAAATTTTTATACCGGTATAACCACGCAGACTTATATTACCATTGGCGTCAACCTGCAGGGTGGGTACATTTTGTAAAAGGTCTGCCGCAGTACCACCTGTACTTACCAGGCTTTGGTTTACCGCAAATACTTTTTTGCCCGCGCTGTTTTTTAGCAACGGTGTTTTGGCTGACACCGTAACCTCCTGTAGCCGGCCCAATGCGTTGCGGCTTGGCAATATGTTGCCCAACTGTATTGCACGGCTTGCTGTAGTAACCACAATACTATCTTTAAATACCGAATTATACCCAATGTAAGTAATGGTGCAACTGAATACCCCTGATGGTATGCCTGTAAAAATAAAGGCGCCTGTACTGTCTGTTTGTGCAGTGCGGGTTGGTGCTTTGGTTTGACGGTTTGTTATAACTATAGTAGCGAACGAAATGCCCCGCAGGCTGGCAGAATCTTTTACCTGCCCGGTTATACTTGCATTGCCTTGCGCCTGAAGCAGGTTTACCGTGCTTACTAACAGTAACACTGTAACTATCTTTTTCATTGTGTTGCTTTAATAAGCTGCAAAACTTTGGCACCGCAGGTTTTATACAAAACCTGTTCAATTATTCAGCAGGTATTTTCAATGGCTTGCTGTTATGCAAATGGTTGAGCAAAACAGCCAAATGGTTGAAATAATGTAACTGCCTGTATGCTATGTTGTACATTAGCATTACCAATTGCGTGTATGGATGTATTAAAAAATAAGCCTACACTTATACAGCTTCAATACCTGGTGTGGGTTTGCGTTATACTGATCAGTTTTTTTTCGATGCTGTCGGCGGATGGTGTGCGGCACTCAGCCATATATGCGCTGGTAGGCACCTGCTATTACGCGCTTATTATTTACGGCAACATTAGCTTTTTATACCCGCGGCTTTATCAAAAAAAACAATATGTATGGTATATTGTAAGTGCGGTACTATTGTTGGCTGTTACGGGTTTTGGCAAAGGGTATTTAAACCAGTATATTAACAACAATTATTTTAACGAGGCTATAAAACCGCTTGATGTAAAAGCGCACTTTACTTTTTTTATATCGGGCATTACGGTGTTTGTATTAAGTTTTGTTTTCAGGCTGGCCATTGCATATTTTGGTATGAAACAAAAAGCAGAAGAAATTTTATTGCAGCGCAGCCAGTTTGAGCTTAACCAGTTAAAAGCACAGGTGCAGCCGCATTTTTTATTTAATACTTTAAACAACATTTACTACGAGGCATATAAAGAGGCGCCGCGCACCGCATTGCTAATTGAACGGTTAAGTGATATGATGCGTTACTTTATTGACGAAAGCACGGGTGATACCGTATTGCTAAGCACCGAGGTAAATTTTATAGACAACTATATAGCATTGGAAAGAATAAGAATAAGGCACGAAACCATTATTGATTTTACTAAAGAATTTGATGCCGGGTTGCATGTACCGCCCATGCTGTTGATGACTTTTATAGAGAATATTTTTAAGCATGGTATTGATAAGCTTAACGAGCATAATATAATAGAAATAGCGCTTGTGCAGAAAGATGGGTACTTATCGTTCAGCACCAAAAATACTGTACACAATACGGTAATGCAGGGCAAGCCTACAGGGCTTGGCATAAAAAACCTGCGCAAGCGGCTTGAAATATTATATGGCGCTAACTTTGAGTTAAGCACCGCAAATAACGGTACCTTTTTTACAGCTATTTTAAAAGTGCCCATAGCATGAACATTACCTGTATAATTGTTGATGATGAACCTAACGCTGTTAGCCTGCTGGAGATGCTTATTGCACAAACAACAGGGTGGCAGCTATTGGGCAAATGCTATAATGCCCTTGAGGCACTGGCCTTTTTAAAAAATAATACAGCCGACATTGTTTTTTTAGACATTAACATGCCGAGGTTAAGCGGTATTGAGCTTGCCGCACTTTTGCCGGCAGAAACAGGTATTGTATTTACAACTGCCTACAGCGAACATGCTGTTGACAGTTATAATTTTAATACAATTGATTACCTGCTAAAGCCCATAACGCTTAAACGTTTTTTAGCCTCTGTACAAAAAATTGAAGGGCAGTTTGCCGCGCCTGCTATACCACAAAAAGCGCCTGCAATAACGGACGATGCGTATTTTTTTGTAAAAACCGGCCGGGAACTGCGGAAAATATTGCTGGATGAAATACTGTATTTTGAAGGCGAGAAAGAGTATGTGCGTATAGTAACCACAACGGGGCATGTATTGGTTTACCGGCGCCTGAAAGATATTGAAGAGCAACTAGCCATCCCGTTTACCCGCGTACATAACAGCTACATCATCAACTTAAAGAAGCTGCATAAAATACAGGACAACCATATTTTTATTGGCGAGAAACAAATACCCATCAGTGACAAATTCAGGGATGGGTTGATGGAGATAATTGGGAAGAAAACGTTTTAGGCAATAGTCATTAGGTCGGTCCATAGTCCATGGTGTTGGGCTGATCGTGTTTGCGGACGGAAAAAGAAGAATGGCCGTTAAGAATACAGCGTAACCAAAACCTGTTGTGCTGCCCTATGCATAAAGGCATCTATACTTGATTGCCGGCTTTATATTATTATAATATAAGCGTGGTGAGCAACATAAAACATGACGAACATCATAATTGCGAAGAATTTTTATCTTATTAATTAGTTAAAGCCTTTATCGCAACGGCTAATCAGTAAAAAGTGTAATAATTATCTTTAATCGTGTAACAAAGGCGCGGGTAAAAAGGGGGAGTTTTGTGTTTTATTTTACTGCTGATCAAATCCCCAAAAATGAGTACCAATAAACATGTTACCACCAGCACAACAACGCTTGATTATCATTCGTGCCTTAATGTTCACGTCGGCTTACATAAACCGGGCTTAGATGGCAACGGCTACGCTCCCCTGGTTGCAAGTTCAAACGCGGTTGACGTTCATGTATTTGTGACAACACTTGCGCATGAAGTACGTAACCCCTTGGCAAGCATTAACCTTTCTGCTGAAATGCTGGGCATGGCACTAAGAAACAACGAGCTTAAGATGTACGTTGATATTATTGTGCGAAACTCCGAACGGATTAACGACCTGATAGTTCGCTTTCTCAAGTCCCAGTACACAAATGAAGTGAAAGTGGAAATATATTCTGTTGGAGAGATGATTGATGAGGTGCTAAGTATTGTTGGCGACCGCCTGCGCTTAAAGAACATAACAGTAGTAAAACAGCTTGGTGTAAAAAATGTAACCATAATGGTTAACAGGCCAAAGATGAAAATAGCACTTACTAATATTATAATAAATGCGATAGATGCAATGCCCACTGCAGACGGAGTTCTTAAGATATTACTGCGCACCGTTAAAGGCCAGCGGGAATTACTGATAGAAGACAATGGCTGCGGCATAAGTAAACAGAACCTGCAACGTATATTTAAAGCAGGGTTTACCAATAAACCCGGGGGCCTGGGTTTTGGATTGCAGATTACAAACGACATTCTCAGGGCAAATAATGTAGGTATAAAAGTTAGTTCCAGGTTGGGTAAGTGGACACGGTTCATTCTTTTATTCAATGAAAATGCAAGTGATCATCCTGTTGATGGCAAAAGCACTACAAGGGTAAAACGCAGTGAACTGCAAATACAACCATAGATAAACAGTTGCAAAAAAGCATCAACTTTTACTGTTACACATTTTAGGCATAGTATAAAAATTAACAGGCGCTGCAATACCGGGCAGGTATAAAATTTTTCAATTATCGTAGGCGCTTTTTATTACCGTTGAAATTATTTTAAACCTTTCAACCGCTTTTATAAAGCTTGGTGTATGTGCAGGAATAATAATGCCCTGCCCCAGCTTAACCACGTTTGGCTTGCCATCAATTAATATTTGCGCATTGCCGTCAATTACCTGTATAAATGTATCAAAAGGCGATGTTCTTTCCGTTAATTCTTCTCCTGTATCAAAAGACATAGCTGTAATATTACCAGTGGTCTTCTTAATAATAGTTTTACTAAGCACAGCATTGGGCACGTATTCTATTATTTCAACAATAATAACGGGAACGCCTTTTTTTAGTTCGCCGCCAGGTGTTAAAAACTCTTCCTTAATTTGCGTGTCTTCATTGTTATTTTCCATCAGTTTCTTCTCCTCAAAAAATACAAAATTTTTTTGTACAAAGGTAGGTAAGCCAGGTGCGGGCATTGTTATATTAACAACAAGAATGATTACAACATTCACGCTTTGTTAAGGTATTTAAAATATTGCAGCCACTGCTGCACTTATTAAGCGTGTAACCATACAATTTTATCTTTTAAAATGTAAATGTTATAATACCTTAATTTAATTGTGTAACAACAGCCATGGATAAACAGGCCAACTTTGTGACATACCGGTAAGGAAACGTACCAAATTTTAAGAGCTGGCCCATAATTACAAACGCAACAGTAAAATTAAGGCAGGCATTTTTATGCCAGTGGTTAGAAAAATGCAGTTTTTAATTTTTGTATTAGTGTCCCCATATAGCAATAATATTTGTTTGGTATTATTTTTAAAACCAATAGTATGAAAAAATTGCTCATTATAGATGTGCGTACTGAAGTAAGAAAAAATATTGCAGGAGCGCTAACGTTTGCGGGTTATGCATGCGTTGAGGCTTCGGATGCAACGGAGGGAATGGAGATTGCGGCTAAAGAAAAGCCAGATCTTATAATCTGCGACGTTATGATCCCCGATCTTGACGGTCATGATGCTTTATACCTGTTTAGCAAAAATGAAGCAACTGCCTTAACACCATTTATTTTTTTACACCCTATAGCTGAACATAAAGGGTTAAGTACAGGCACAAACAACAAAATGTCAAAAACATTTGATGATATTGATTTGCTGAATACCGTAAAAGCAGAATTGAGAAAGCACGATATTTTAACCGAACAGTATTCAGCAGATGAAAAAGGCGCCAGTATGTTAATTAAAACGCTTAACGGCTCTGGCATAATGGACCTACAGTTGGATAAGTATAAAAAAGGCGCCTGGTTACGAAAACAATTATTGTATATGGAAGGTAAAAGGCCGGCATACCTTTTTTATATTCAAAAAGGGCAGGTAAAAACCTATAAAATAAATGAAGACGGTAAAGAATATATAACTAATTTGTATGCAGCAGAAGATTTTGCAGGGTATCTGCCGCTATTGGAAGATAAGGAGTATGATGACACTGCAGAAATTTTAGAGGATGCAGAAATACTATCAATACCGCGGCAAGATTTTTTGGATGCCCTTTATCATGATATGAATATTGCATGTAGGTTTTTAAAGTTAATTGCGCGGGATATAAAAAGCAAAGAGGAAAGGCTTATACAAATGGCTTATAGCTCGTTAAGAAAACGGGTTGCCGGGGCGTTGCTTGACATTACCGGCAAATTTAGCAGTAACAACAGTAAAATTAGCATTACCCGCGAGGATATTGCACAATATATAGGCACTGCCAAAGAATCGGCAATACGTGTTTTAAGTGATTTTAAACTTGAAAAATTAATTGAGACCGTAAAAGGAAAAATAAAAGTGCTGGACAAACAAAAACTGCAAAGCATGCTTTAGCCGGTGCTGGGGCAGTTTTTTGGCAATGTACATGCAATATGCCTCCGTAGCATGCAGGCAAAACAAAAAAGTAATTCTACAGTAATGGTAAGGGTTTGGCGCAGCTATATGCGGTGGTTGGGTTTTTGTGCTAAGCAAGCCGAAGAGCTACCAGGGTGCTTCCGGCTATACAAGAAGATACAGCGGGGGAGTTTGTTTTTTTTCCAATAAATATTTTCTTTCCTGTTTTTAGCCGGATGCTTTTAAGTAAAAGGCCTTGCACACAAACATTTTGTGGGAGCGGAAAAAAAGCAGCCCAAAACTTGCAAACACCAGGGGAAATGACGACACAATCGCCTTCAACCTGCAAATCGGTAAACTCCTCTTAATCGCAAGTTCCCAGCGCCTGCTCCAAATCAGTCAATATATCGGCAATGTTTTCCATGCCAACGCTCATGCGTATCAGGCCGTCGGTAATGCCGTATTCAAGCCTCTGCTCACGCGCCACACCAAAATGGCTCATAGAAGCAGGGTGGGAGATAAGCGTATCAACGGTACCCAGCGATACTGCCCTTACGCACATTTGCAGCTTATCAATAAATTTTTTGCCGGCATCAAGACCGCCTTTTAACTCGAAGCTCATCATGGCGCCAGGGTGCCTCATCTGTTTTTTGCAGGTTGCATAGTCAGGGTGGGTGGTTAAGCCCGTATAGTTTACCTGTGCAACAGCGGGGTGTTTTACCAGAAAGTCAGCCACAGCCACTGCATTGCTGCAATGCCTGTCCATTCTAACCTCTAGGGTTTTCATGCCGTTAATCAGCAAAAACGCATCAAAGGCATTACTGTTGCCACCCAGCAGCTTATACCATTTATAAGCCTTGCCGTTCATAAAATCCAGGTCTTTGCCAACAAGTACGCCGCCAATGGCGGTACCGTGGCCATTTAAAAACTTGGTGGTGGAGTGAAACACAAAGTCAACATCATACAAAAACGGCTGTTGCAAATACGGCGTGGCAAAAGTGTTATCAACCGTAACAACCAGCCCGCGTTGTTTGGCAATTTTGCTTATTGCATCAATATCAACGCATTGTATGGTTGGGTTGGCTGGTGTTTCAATATGTACCAGTTTTATGGTAGGGTCGTTCTTTATAATGTCTGCAGCTTTATTTACATCACGCAGGTCGGCAATAATGGTTTTAACGCCGCTTTGCCCGAGTATTTTGTGCAAAAACTCATGCGTGCCGCCATATAGTGAAAAGTGGGAGAGGACCGTATCGCCGGCGCTAAGGTTGCTTAAAAACATGGTGGTCATGGCAGCCTGGCCGCTGGCGTGCAAAAAAGCCTTTAGTTGTAATGGCTTACCATCTTTATCTTTAATATTATAAGCTTCCAGCGCCTCAATGGTTTCCTCTGCCACTGTAAAGGTTGGGTTGCCCCAGCGCGTATAAATATAACCATCTTCCTGGCCGGCAAAACGCCGCATTCCCTGGTCTGCAGTATCAAATGTAAAGGTTGAAGTTGCATAAATTGGCGGCAGGTGAGAGGCCTCGCCAAACTTTTTTGTACCACTATGAATTGCTACCGAACTAAGGCCTGTTAACGGGAAATTTTTATCCATAAACGTAATTGTAGAACTGGTTAAAACGACTTTACAGGTGTAACTATGTAAACGAAATGGAAAGATAATCCAGTTCCTGCTTTTGATGCTTCATTACATCTGCCGAGTTAATAAAAGACCGGCGAATGCCAAGTAATTAAACAATAAAGACCGCTCAGCTAATATCCGCACCTGCACAAGTGATGACCGGCCTCCGAAAATTTGCGTTAAGAAAATTAAGGCGGAGGGCGTGTATTAAAAATGAAATCCACTGCACGGTTAAATTCAAATGTTGTAACTATTTCATTTTCGCCTGGCGCCTTAATTTTTAGCCAAATTTTCGGAAGCCGTGTCTTTTTGCAACTTTTTTTACCAGAAAAAAGTTGGTAAAACATAATCTTCGCTTAAAACTGTTATGCCGGTTGCGCTGAAGCTCTTTGCCAGTAACGCGTTAACAACAAAATGCCCGTGGCGGATCGTCGTCCAGGCAACCTACCTCATCAACCACCTGTAAAAGTCATCAAACTCTTCACGCCAGTATTTTTCATTATGCTGGCCTAATGGGTATACTGATCTTGCCACCTCATATTGATGTTTGCTTTGTAAAATGGCAATTACCTTATCCATATCGCTTACCATGGTTGGGCTTTCTTTACCACCGGCATAAAAATAAAAACGTTGAAAATTGCTCCATTTGGCGTTAGCCAGTTCCTCATTCAACTGCGGTGCTATCCAAAAAGCAGGGGAGAAGATGCCCGATGCACCAAATACATCAGGATACTTCATTTGTGCATGTAGCGCCATCAGGCCACCCAGGCTGCTGCCGGCAATAAAAGTATGTTGCGCATCTTTCATAGTCCTGAACTTTTGGTCAACGTAGGGTTTAAGCGTCTTCACCAAAAATTCATTGTATTGTGCCCCTTCGCCTTTACCGTATTGCTGGTTATCGTACGGGTTGTATTCGGTAGTGCGTTTTTCGCCGTTATCTATACCGATCACAATACATTCTTTGCCCAATTGCTGCTGCAGTGTGTCAAGGCACTCATCAACGCCCCACTCGCCAAAAGGCGCTGTTTGCTCGTTAAACAGGTTTTGCCCGTCGTACATATATAATACAGGGTATGTTTTGCCTTTTAGCTGGTTATAGCTCTTTGGCAGGTATACCCAAATGCGGCGGGTGCGGTTAAGCTGTGGCATAAAAAAAGAAGTATCAACTATATGCACTTGTGCACTGGCTGTGTTTGGCTTTGGCTTATCAGGAAAATCATCTTTCCAGCCTTCAATATTTATGTCGATTGAAGTATCGCTGTTTACATTAACCGTTCTGTTGGCAATATCAATGCCTTTGGGGTTTGTTTCAACCGTTTGCCAGCTGCCGCGTGTAAACTTAAACTGGTAGCTGCCGGCAGCTATATCTTTCAGTACAATGGCCTTCCTGTTACGGCCAAACGGCTTAAGCTTAAAAGTATCGTTACGCGGGTTCCAGTTATTAAAATTGCCTGTAATGTATTCATCATCCAAGGGCTTGGTAGCCACGCCTGTAACAACCAAACGTAGCGAATACTGGGCGTTTACACAATAAGTTATGGCCAGTACGGTAACCAGTAAAAACAATCTCTTCATTGGGTGAAAGTACAAGAAAAAGAAGTTCACGCAAACACGCAAAGGCGCAAAGAAAAGAATTTAAGAAATTGAATACAGCCTGCCGTTCAGGCCGCAGCCCCTTGTATTCGTTTCCCGTAAGGGAAATCCCTTAGCGGCCTTATTCAACAAAACACAACCACTTTATTCTTCTTACTTAGCGCCTTTGCGGCTTTGTTTGACACCTTCTTTCTGCAGAAGGCGGGGTGCAAAAGAGTTAACACAAATACAGAACAAACCCTGCTGCACTAACGTTATGGATTAAAGTAATTAATTAACAACATTATATTTTCTCAATTTTCAATAATTTCTGAAAATTGCACTAACTTTGCTTTTTAAACAGGAGAGGATATGAAAGTAATAATTGCCGGGGCCGGTTTTGCAGGGTTAAAATTGGCACAGCGGCTTAATAATGAAGAAGGCATAGAAGTATTATTATTAGATAGGTTTAATTTTCACCAGTTTCAGCCCTTATTTTACCAGGTGGCTACCGCAGGTTTAGATGCCAGCAATATTTCGTTTCCGCTGCGCAAGGTCTTCCAGGACAGTAAAAACGTACATATTAGGCTGGCTGAACTTACTGAAATTAGGCCCGCTGAAAACAAAGTAATAACTAAAGATGAAGAATTTAGTTACGATGTGCTGGTGATCGCCACCGGTGCCGATACCAACTTTTTCAACAACTTAAACCTGCAGCAAAAAAGCTTTCCAATGAAGTCAACCATCGAAGCCTTGCAGATTAAATATCACTTGATCAAAAACTTAGAAGAGTCACTTGACATTAAAGATAAAGAGCAATTACACCAAAAATTAAGCGTGGTTATTGCCGGCGGCGGGCCTACAGGCGTTGAACTGAGCGGCGCTATTGCAGAGATGCGCAACAATATATTGCCCAAAGATTACCCTGAGATAGATTTTAGCCTGATGGATATTCACCTGGTGGAAGGTAGCCCGCGCACGCTGGCGGCCATGAGTGAGAAGAGCAGTAGCCAAAGCAGGCGCTATCTTGAAAAGCTGGGCGTTAAGGTTCGTACCGAAACGCACGTTAAAGATTACGATGGCGAAAAAGTTTTATTACAGGATGGCAGCACCATACCCGCCAACACGGTTATTTGGGCTGCCGGTATTAAAGGCAACGTGCCCAAAGGCATTGACCCGGCGCTTGTTGCCCGCGGCAACCGTATTAAAGTTGACAGGCAAAACCGTGTACAGGGTTTTGAACATATTTACGCTCTTGGCGATGTGGCTTATATGGAAACCCCAAAATATCCCAACGGGCATCCGCAGGTTGCCAATGTTGCCTTAAACCAGGCCAAAAACCTTGGGAAGAATTTAATACGACAGGTAAACGGCAACAAGCATTACCAGGACGAATTTGAATACCACGACAAAGGCAGCCTGGCAACCGTTGGCCGCAACCTGGCCGTGGTTGACTTTCCTAAAAACCGTTTACACCTGGGTGGCTTTGTTGCCTGGGTTATCTGGATGCTGTTGCACCTGGTATTAATATTAGGCGTTAAAAACCGGTTCCAGATTTTTACCAACTGGATATACAAATACTTTACGCACGACCAAAGCCTGCGGTTACTGTTTAAAGACTTTTATGGTAAGCCCGTACAGCAAGCTGCACCAGCGCCAAACAAAACTGCCGGCTAAGAATAGCCGGCGGTACTTACGGAAACATTAATTCTAAAAAAGCAAATATAATTATCTTATAATTAATATTATGTTAAGTAACTGCACAGAGCTTGGCGTTAAAAAATGTAAGTAAAAAAAATAAAGACAGCCCCCGCTTCTACTTTTTATCTTAGCGGGTGTTTAGCGTGGAGGGTTATAATATATTATAACTCATGGATAATATAGCACAGGCATTACTGGATTTTGAAAAAGAGCATTGCATAATTCGGATAGGGAATTTTGTTGGCAATGGCGATATAATGTATTCCGATACTACCGAAAATGAATTCACGGCTATGTTTGCATCTAACGAGGTTCTAAAGGAATTAACAACCCAAGTTGCTTCGCAAGCTCTATTATCTCATAAGCCTTAAAACTTATAACTTATGGAAAATGTGCTGGATTTGGACGAGAAATTAAATAAGGCGGCTACAGAATTTGAAGAACTAATAAAGCAATTGAGCATTAAATATCTTCATAGCGAAACTGGCATTATCTTTTCAGCCAATAATAGTAAGATTGAATTTTTTATTAAACTATGTTAAGTCTCTTTTTTACCTTCTCGTAATGCTCTTTAAAAACTCCAGTTTTGTTTATAAAGTTTTCTAACTCATTACTGTAAACTCTGTATTTGGTGTTATGTATTAAGAATACACTTACTTTCTTTTGGTACGAGCCAGTTACCTGCAACGCCATATCGTTATCCTTGTAATCTATGAATTTCTTAAAAACTTCATGTGTGTTATCGTGCGGAGCAACTAATAGATAGTGTGTTGGTAGGTGAGATAAGAAATTTCCATCTGGGTCAATTAAAGCAACACCTATTAGGCAATACTCATTCTTATATTCATCATTTTTCTCAAATTCAGCCGCCAGCATAAATGCTGTTTCTATATCAGTTTCCATTTAATCACCATGTTTTGTTATTTCAAATCTAACAAAAAATACAATGCGGGTATTAGTGGCTTTTGAGAAGCCATTGGCAGGACTACAGAGAGATATTTTTTTTTACTTACATTTTTTAACGGCTGGACTACCCTTCACCGCACCAGTTTGTCTTTGAAAAATTTACAAACTGGCTTGCGGCACAGAGCCATAACTTAAACATAATATATAGTTATAATCTAAAGAACGAAGGATTGGTGTATTGGGGGTTGTTTGTGCCTTTTTACTTTGAGTATTGGCTGATTTTGTTTTATTAAAGTAAAAAGGCACAAACAACCCCCATACTGAATTGATTTTGTCTTTGCTTATAACAATTTTTTATGTTAAGTAGACTATATCAAAATGTTATAAAGTATAGTTGTCTCTGCCTGTGTTAGCTCATTTGCATTTCAAGAACCATTGTATTTCGGTTTTGGCCGCACACTAAAATGGCAAGTAAATTTTTTAAACGATCTATCTGCTACCTATTGCATTTTTCAATTCTAAATATTATATTGTAGAAACCAAGCTTAAACAAATCGAAAGCATATCTAACAAAAATATTTATGAGAAGAATTTATACCCTTATCCTGCTTGTAGCTTCTTTCGGCGAAGCGTGCACAACGCATCCGGACATACATACCGAAAAACAGGCTGGTAAAACAGCTACCCTTATTGTAGGCAGAGAGAAAAAGAGTTGGGTTGGTGCTATGGCACATATAAATATTTTTATTGACGAGAAGCCGGTTGGTAATGTGGGGAATGGAGAAGAAGCCAGTTTTAATTTTTATCCTAAAAAGAAAGGGCCTACTTCATTTAGATTTGAAACATCTGACATAGATTGGGCCGGATTTTTAGAAAAAGCTTCACAAGACACAACGTTGGAGAGCCGTTTTAGAAAAAGATTTTCTTTTAAAGTAAGACCGGAAGATACCGTTAGTTTTTATATTTCTTATGAAACTAAAGCTATATTAGTCAATAGAACAGATGAATAGTTTAAATTGTATGGGTAATTTCGCGCCCCATGCCTGTTCCCAAAACCTTTCTCGTTTCCACCTGCCTCTTGTTTGACAACGACGATAAATTGCTGGTGTACCTGCGGGATGATAACCCGGCCATACCCTACCCAAATTGTTGGGATTTGTTTGGCGGTATTGTTGAAGACGGCGAAACGCCAGAACAAGCTTTGGTACGCGAGGTAAAGGAAGAACTTGCCATTACCTTGACGGCTTTTACTAAACTGCGGGAATACGATTGTACGGCAAATAGCAGCCGCCCCAACATAAAATTTGTTTATTACGCCAAAATAAACATTCCTGCCAGCCAGCTTATTTTACAGGAGGGCCAACAACTTAAAGGCATAAACCTCCAAGACTACAGGCAATACAATTTCGCTAATATTCTCACCCAGGTAATTGAAGATTTTGCAGCTATGAACATATAATTTAACTGGCTGGAGAACTGCTTCTTTGGCAAAAACCCAACATCCGCCATTGTTTGGGTTTTCGCCAATAATAAACATATCGAGGTCCCTATTTGCCCGGTTTCGGGGCAAATTCTTCATTTAATAATTTTGTTACCTCGCCTGCCTTTACCAAAACGTCCTGGTAAAACCTGTTTAGCGCCTCGTCCTCGCTTTCCTTTGATAAAGACATTCTTTCTATAAGGGTAAGAACCAGCGCTTGCTGGGTGGCTAATATTTTAACCAATAAATTCACCTGTATTTCGGGTACTCTTGAAGTATCAATATGCAGCTTAAAATCCTTTTTCATGTTTCAACTGTTTTGGCCTGAATAAAGCGGCAATATAACAATTATGCAGTAAGCAGAAACACCAGGTTTAACGCACCTACCATGTTGAAGGGATGCAATTATTGTAGTAACAAATACTTCAGCAGTTGGCTTTTGCATGTTAATTTGGTAACAATTCCTTAATATATGCCGTTTGTATGCTTTGTAGCTTTGTTTGTTAAAGCACCACAATATGACGTTAGCATACCACTCTTCCAAAGGGCCTAAGGCTACCGAATTTGAGTACGACCTTATTGCCGAAATTTACACTAATTACGAAATGCACCCGCTGTGGGTTAAGTACCGCGACCATGTTAAATTGCCGGTAAACGACAGTGACCATGTTTCTTTTGACGAGGATGGAGACGGTGCTGAATACCAAAAACTTGGTGAATACCAAAAGCTAAAAGACTTTATTCTTGAATTTGAACACCAGTTATACGGCAATAAGCTTGTATTACAGGATTAGCAAATAGTCATAATAATATAATAAAAATCCCTCAAACTCACGTATGAGGGATTTTTATTATTATCTGCTTTTCACTAGTCCATCATTATCAATCACATGTGCTCTAATAAAAAATCCCCATAACTTACGTTCCGGGGATTTTTTATTATTAATTGCGAATTACTAATTACTAATTGGTCTTTGCCGGCTGCTTTAGCATGGCATCATATTTATCAGTCTCAGTATCATATTGCTTATACAACGCGTCAAATTTATCGTAGTTGGCCGCATTAATACCCTGGTTTCTATCCCTCTTCCAGCCATATACGATGGTAAGGTTGGTTAAGGCATTTTTCATAAAACCAATTTCCCTTTTGGTAAGGTCGGTTTTGCCTTTATAATAATTGTAAGTGTTGGTGCCCCATGTTATTACCGAATCAGCATATTGGTCCTGTAACTTTTCAGTTTGGTCCCTCTTAGCTTTAAGGCTTGCATCGCTGCCTTTTAAATTATAAAAGCGGTCAGCAAGGTCCTGGTAAATATTGGTATATAAAATGGTCGCATCGTAAGCATAAACGCCAGTCAAATTCTGGCCACCCGTACCACCGCCGGCAACGGCAAGCCTGTAACCACCTGAGTAAGCCGAAGCGGCAGAAAGCCTAACCTGTACCTGGGCTGCGCTGTCTAGTTTGCCTAATTCAGCTTTATCGGGCTGGCTAAAAGCATCTGCATAAGTAGCATACTGCTGTTCAGACATTGTGCCAGCGGCTGCTTCAGTTTTAAACTTGGCCATCAGGTCGGTAAGGCTGGCGTTTGAGACACTGTTCTGCATTTCCATCTGACCTATCTTTTCAGCGTATTGTGGGTAAGCCTGTTTTGCAATAACTGCGTATTTTTTAAAGTCGTCCTGGTTATTGTTTTTCAGGTCATATCCAAGTATAAAATAGTATATACTGTTCTCAAAATCCTTGCTTTCAATTTTCACATTTTTGTCAAGCAGCGATCTGTAATAATTTGTGGCAGTTCCAATATCGCCTGCATTTTGTGCGGCGTAGCCTGCAAAAAGCACAACGTTTGTATCAACATAATCCTTGCCAATAAAACCATATTGCCTTCTTATATCGTTTATCCTGTTGGCCCGGCCTATGTAGTTATAAGCATCCTGCCATTTACCGGCCTGGAAGGCCCTAACCCCATAACCAAAATCAACCAGCTTCAGGTTTTCAAGTCCGTGGTTACCTTTTTCGCCTTCCTTTTCGTCCTTTAGTATTTTTACAAGGCTGTCTTTTTGAGCGTATTGGTTAAATGCCAATACTGCCGCTGAATCTGATCCCGGGTGTTTTACAGCCAACGCAGAATCAATAAAGAAATACACGTTGATAACAAAGTTATAATATAAACCTTCGGCTTTATCCTTGTCTTTCAACTTTGGATTGGCCAGTGCCTTATCAAGGTTAACCTTTGCATCATCATACTTACGTAAAAGTATATTGGTTTTTACATCGTCGTATTGTGAGAAAGACGTAAGGCCCAAAACTGCAAGCAAAAACATTAGAGCTATCCTTTTCATAATAGGGATTTTTGTGTTATTTATTCGTTTACAGGTGTTGAATCCTCCGTTGCTGTATCGGTGTTTTCGTCAGCCGGCGGTGCATCTTCGCCTGTTTGATTAATAATATTATCGGTTATTATAGTGTCGGTTAAAGCAATGCCTTCTGTTTCTACCACCTCTGTTTCATCTTTTTCAACCTTACTTATAGCTGCTATAGCATCACCATCGTCAAGCCTTATAACAATTACACCCTGGGTTGCCCTGCCGGCTTCTTTTATATTATCAACTGCAGTACGCAGTGTAATGCCCGATTTGCAGGTAATAATAAGGTCTTCATTGCCCTTAACATCTAAAATACCAACCAGTGTCCCCGTTTTTTCGGTAACATTAATGGTTTTAACCCCTTTGCCACCGCGGTTGGTAACACGGTATTCATCAACAGATGTTCTTTTACCAAAGCCTTTTTCACTTATTACCAGCACTGTATGCCCCGGGTCGCCCTTAGCAACACATATCATGCCAATAACTTCATCATTTTGGTCATCTACCTCAATCCCAAAAACGCCTATTGCACCACGGCCTGTCGGGCGTACTTTCTCTTCTGGAAAACGAATAGCCTGGCCGCTTTTTAACGCCATCATTATTTCACAATTGCCATCCGTCATCCTTGCGGCAAGCAGCTCATCCCCTTCGTTAACTGTAATGGCATTTACACCATTGGCACGCGGGCGGCTAAAATCTTCCAGCAACGTTTTTTTAATAATGCCTTTTTTAGTACAAAGAACTATAAAGTGGTTGTTTACAAATTCCTTATCCTCGTAATTCTTCACATTTATAATGGCCATTATCTTGTCTTCCTGCGGCAATTGTATAAGGTTTTGTATTGCCCTGCCCTTTGCCTGCTTCTCCCCTTCAGGAATTTCATATACCTTAAGCCAGTAACAACGTCCTTTTTGGGTAAAGAACATCATTATATCATGGGTGGAAGCTACGAATAAATGTTCAACAAAATCTTCTTCCCTTGTTTTACTTCCAATCGCCCCCCTTCCGCCACGGCGCTGCTGGCGGTACTCGCTGGCGCTGGTGCGCTTAATGTAACCTAAATGTGAAATAGTTATTATAACGTCTTCTTGTTCAATAAGATCTTCAATACGCATTTCATCCGCCAGGTATTGAATTTCAGTTTTACGGGCGTCACCAAACTTCTCTTTTATCTCTAAAAGCTCTTTTTTAATAAGGTCATAACGCACCTGTTCGCTTCCCAATAATTCCTGTAACCTGCCAATCGTCAGCATTATTTCGTTAAACTCTTCGTGAATTTTCTCACGCTCCATACCCGTTAAACGCTGTAAGCGCAATTCCAAAATAGCTTTTGCCTGCGCTTCGCTAAGGCCTTCTTCCTGGCGGTATATCTCTTCCTTTATATCTTCAAACAACTTTTCACGTAAAAACCATCTTCCTTCTTTACTAACCCTAATCAGGGTTTCCTTTGCCACATCCGGCGTTGTGCTTGCACGTATAAGGCTTATCACTTCATCCAAATGATCAAGAGCCTTCAAATAGCCTTCTAAAATGTGGGCTTTTTCACGGGCCTTTTTAAGTTCAAACTGGGCGCGGCGTATAACCACTTCCATTCTAAACTCAATAAACTCGCTAATAAGGTGCTGAACATTTAATGTTTTAGGGCGGCCCTTGCTTAGTGCTACGTTGTTTATACCAAAGCTTGTTTGCAGCTCGGTAAACTTGTACAACTGGTTAATAATAACCTGTGCAACAGCATCTCGTTTAAGGTCAACCACAATACGGGTACCCTCACGCTTGTTACTTTCATTGTTTACGTGGGCTATGCCCTCAATGGTCTTATCGTTTACAAGCTGGCCAATTTTATCTGTAAGTGCATCTAAACCAACCTGGTAGGGCACCTCAGTTATAATTATTTGTTCGCGGCCGCTGGCTTTTGTATCAATATGACACTTACCGCGCAACACTACCCTGCCGCGGCCGGTAAGCATGGCCTGCTTAACCTCCTCCATACCGTATATAACGCCGCCCGTAGGAAAATCAGGGGCTTTTACATACTTCATCAGTTCCTCGGCTGTTATATCGTGGTTTTCTATATAAGCAATACAGCCATCTACTACTTCGCTAAGGTTATGGGGCATCATGTTGGTAGCCATACCAACGGCAATACCAGATGAGCCGTTTACCAGCAATTGCGGTATACGTGCAGGCAAAACAGTAGGTTCTTCCAGGCTATCGTCAAAGTTTTGTTGAAAATCAACTGTTTCTTTTTCAATATCCTCCATCATGGCCTCGGCAAAGCGGTGCAGCCTTACTTCCGTATAACGCATGGCCGCAGGCGGGTCGCCATCCTGTGTACCAAAGTTACCCTGGCTGTCAACCATTACATAGCGCATGGTAAAGTCCTGCGCCATACGCACCACAGTATCGTAAATGGCTTTATCGCCGTGCGGGTGGTATTTACCCATTACCTCACCTACAATACGGGCGCTTTTTTTAAATGGTTTATTACTGTTGTTGCCCAATTCGTTCATTGCATATAACACGCGGCGGTGTACGGGTTTAAATCCATCACGCACATCAGGCAGGGCACGCCCAACTATCACCGACATTGAATAATCAATGTACGATGTCTTCATTTGCTCTTCAATATTTACCTGTGTTATACGATCGTTATCTGCGGTTTGTTCCGGTAGTAAATTCTCTTCCATTAATTGTATTTAAATACCTGTGACAAGCCCTTTTTTGAGGGATGGCAAATTTAACCTATTTACACATGACAACCAGCAAAAAATGCAGCAAAATTTAAAGGCAGCAGCAATGTTGATAACTTAACGCCAAATGGTGTAAAACCGGCCCTTTTTACCCTGTTGTTAATTGCTTTTTATTGTACCAGCAGCTTTACAGCCTGGCCTGTTGATAGTTTTAACATATAAGCGCCACTGCTTAGGCTGGGTATATAAACCTGCTGGGTGGCCTGGGTTAACAGCCCTGTTGCAGCAATTTTACCCTGCATGGTAAAAACAGTATAGGTGTTATGTGTGCCGGCAACAATTGACGTGTTTATAATAAAACGCCCATTTGTTACGGGGTTGGGGTACACTACCAGCCACGACCCGCTTTTATATTGTATGTTTTTAACTGCGCTGTATAAAAAGCTGCCCGCTGTTTTGGTAACTTTTATGCGGTAATAATTCCAGCCCTGCAAAGGTGCATTATCAGTCCATTCGTAACTATTACCCGGCGTTGATTGTACTGTGCCAACGTTTGTAAAATGAGTAGCATCAGCGCTTCGTTCAACTGAAAAATTGATATTAGTATAGTCACCGTTAAACTGCCAGGTTAGCGTAACGCCGTTAGCGGCTTCAAAAGCGTTAAACGGCTGTACCTGCTCAAGGGCCAATATGGGTTCCTGGTATTCATACGCCCCCATATCAATTATGTAATTAAAAAGCCTGGGATTGCCGGCAATATCTTTGCTGCCGGATAAGGTGCTGCTATAAGTTGGATTACCCTTGTTTACAATGCCTTTGGAATTTGATGTAAGGCTGAATTTATGTGTAGCAGTGTCGGTAAAAGCAGGATTTTTATTTACAGAGTTTTTTTCGAGGGATGTAGCTGCGGTAAAATTTGCGGGCAAATTGTAATCACCCCCATTTGAAGTAGAACCATTAAATGATACTACATTGTTGCTAATCTCAAAAAAAGGCGCATTATCATCTCTGTAATAATCGTTGTAGTTGGATAAAAAGTTGGCAATTTTATACCCGTATAATGCATTAAACCCTTTTTTGGCTTCTATTGGGTAAACTATATTATTCTGCATAGTAAGCCCGCTTATGTTTTGCAACATAACCTCGCCCGAATAAATGCTGGCAAGGCTTATATCGTCAAGGGGTAACCCGCCAATAGTGGTGATGCCATTGATTGCCCTGGCAGTAGCATTTTTATAAAATGTGTTATTGTATAACGTTACTGCAGTAACCGGCTTATTAACATTTTCGGGGCTTGCACCAATTACAATACCTTTAATTGAGTTACTGTATAAAATGTTATTGAATATTGTATGCCCGCCGGATAATGGCATATCACCGGTTATAGTTGTTTCGGCGCCTATAGAAATTCCCGCCCCACAATTGTGTACAATGTTGTTTTTAACTATAACACTTTTTGCACCATCAAGGTAAATGCCCGCTGCTGTTTTTAATGGCGACATGCAGTTATACACTGTGTTTCCGCTTACTATCCCGTTTCTTGCCTGGTTTACATTGGCCGGGGCAGATGTTGTATAGGGCGAATTGCCATTTATGTCAATGCCGATGTTTGAAATTTCGTGCACGTTATTATTTTCAAGGGAAAAGCCTTCTATGTTGCCGGTAACAGTTATGGCCTCGGCCCTGCCTGTTGCACAGTTTGATATGGTATTATTGCTGATATAAATTTTAAACAAGGCTGTTTCGCTATTCCCTTCAACGCGTATTACATTAGTAGCATCATCTCCGGGAACTGCGGTAAGGTTGTTGCCTATCCACCCAATATTATTGAACGTACAATTTCTGATACTGATATTGGAATCCTTGGCTGCATCGGCGCCCTGCCGCAATATCCAGATGCCTTTTGCGCTGTCGCAGGTGTAATTTTTAAAACTCAGTCCATCTATGGTAACATTGGGTGTATTAATAATTGCCACAAAATATTTCACGGTGTTATTATGCAGGCTGGTACCGTCTACAGTAACATCCCCTGTACCATTTTTCAGCAGGCTAAGGGGCCTGGTAATAGTTATTTCAGATGTTTCAGAATAAAGCCCCGGAGATACATAAACTTTATCCCCGGCACCGGCCTGCTCTACAGCAAACGCTATGGTTTCATAAGCTGTTGCAGGGGTAAGGCCATCATTACTGTTTAAGCCATTTGTAGCTACATAAATATTTTTTTGGGCGAAAGCCTGCACTGTTAATAAACAGGCTAAAAGCAGGTAAGCTGTTTTCATTGGTTAATTTCAGTTAGTTAGCAAAGGGTTAAACTAAAAATTGTAACGCAATATAATTAAACTTTTTAAGCGCAATATGCTCCAATACTAAATTTATAACACCTTTTTTGCAATAAAAGATAGGTGTTTAGCTTTTATATAGTGAGAATGTTTAAATGTGCGAATATGAAGCAATACATCCTTCTGCGCGATAATAAAGAAAATGGCCCTTTAAGCTTTGAAGAAATGCTTAAACTCGGGTTTAAAAAGTACGACCTTATTTGGGTTGAAGGAAAAAGTGCTGCATGGCGATACCCCGGCGAAATTGAAGAGTTTAAAGCTTTGGCGCCGCCTGTTGAAGAACAGCCTTTTGACCGGTTTTATAAAAAAGAGGCCGCTGAGGTTAACCACAATATTTGCAACACTGCTAATTATAACCAGCCCGCAGCGCCAGTTACGGCAGCCAGGCCTAAACCAAGAATAAGGATTAAAGCAGAATGGAATGAAATAAAGCCTGCCACTGCTACGGTAGCAGAAGCTGTTGCCGTACCAAGGCTGCAACCTGTTACTACGCCTGCGCCTGCCCCAAAACAGGTAAATGTTGCAGCCGGCGTTAATCAGCCATCGTGGGAAAGTTCGTGGCTTAACTGGAACGAAGAGCAAAGCGCTGTTAAACAGGCATCGCAAAAAAACACTGTAAACAGTGCAATAAATAAAAGCTTAGCCAAACCGGCAGAAACAATTGAACTGCCGGCGCTGGAAACAAAGTTCTCGCAATCCCTCAATGAAATAAAAGAAAAGTACGCCGCTACAGTTTTAAAGGCAAAAAACAAGGCGGTTGACCTGCATAAGTTTAAAGGCATGGCAACAATGGCAATGCTGGCCATACCTGTAATGTGTTTTGGTGTTTGGCTGGGCCACAAATGGACGGCTAAAGAAGATGCCGGCAAAGTAATTTATGCAAAAACAACACCCGAATCATCTGCGCCTGCCGCCAATCAGCAGGCGGCATCACCGGTTTCCAATGGGGATAACACTCCCGGCCAGCCTGCACAAAAAAATAATAACAGCAAGGAAATGATACCGGGCTTTGATGATAATAAAGCAAGTGATGAGGAAAGCATGCCTGAAAAACCAGCTGTAAAACAACAACCACAGCATTTGGTTGCGAAACAGGCCGCTGCAACAAACCCGCTTGCGAAGCAGGTATTGGCACCGCAAAAAGCACAACTTGCCGTAGTTAAAAAGCAAAATAATACTGCGCCCGCATATTCAACACCGCCTGCGGCGCCACAACAGCCGTATGTTTTTGCCCAGCCTGACAGGTCAAACCCGGCAGCCCGTGTTAAAACCATCAATAATGCAGTACTTAATACACCTGCTGTTAACCAGCCTGTAACCAGGCAGGCTAATGTGCAGCAGGCAAAAAAAGCCGATAATAGCGATGAAGATAACCGCCCGGTTTATCAACATACGCCAAAGAGTGAGGATATAGATGAGTATGTTACTATTGATGCCGACAAACCTTATGCCCAGGCTGTGCAGGGTGTTAAACTAAGCGTGCAAAACGTTGCGGACATTCCCTTAGATCTCGTGGTTATTGACGTGGAGTATTTTGATGCTGCCAACCGTTTTAAAAACGGCCAAACCATACGCATAAAAGATATTCCTGCCGGCGAAACCTTAAATGTAAAAGTGCCCGATAACCTTAATGCCACCAAAATACGATATAAGGTATCCCTTGTAAGCGCCGAGAAGAAGGGCGTGTATTTAATTGGAGAATAAAACGCGGTTGACATAGTTTAGGTTACAGTGAGTGCCAGGAAGGGAGCGAACGTATAGCGCCTTTTCTGCGCAATTTCCCGCCGCGGTTTTTGTCGAATTTAATCGCGCGGCTGTCAACTTCTTTTTTGCCTGTCAACTGTCATCCGTCAACTGCCATCTTGCTATCTTTGCGTCATGTCAACATCCAAACAAATCCTGCTGTTTGGCGCAGGTAAGTCAGCAACAGTATTAATTGATTATTTAAAACAGGTATCTGTTGAAAACAACTGGTTGGTTACTGTAGCAGATAGTAACCTTGCTGCTACACAGGCAAAAGTTGGTGAGCATGACCTTACAAAAGCAGTGCAGGTAAATATTGAATCTGAAACTGAAAGACAGGCTTTAATACAAAATGCAGATGTCGTTATATCACTCCTCCCCCCTGCCCTGCATTATGTTGTTGCACTGGATTGTGTGGCATTTGGCAAACACCTGCTTACGGCATCTTACATCGACGATAAAATAAAAGCGCTTGGCGACGATATTAAAAATAAAAACTTATTGTTTTTGTGCGAGATGGGCCTGGACCCTGGCATAGACCACATGAGCGCAATGCAATTGCTGCATCGTATAAAGGCACAGGGCGGCGTGGTAACATCGTTCCTCTCCCATTGCGGTGGCCTTGTCGCACCCGAAAGCGACGATAACCCCTGGCACTATAAAATTAGCTGGAACCCGCGTAATGTAGTGCTGGCGGGCAAAGCAGGTGCAACATTTAAACAAAAAGATCAACAGGTTAGTATACCATACGCCCAATTGTTTACCAACAATCCCGGGGTACTTGTGCCGGGCCTTAACCCGCTGGTATATTACCCCAACAGAGATTCGTCAGGCTATGCAGCCTTGTATGATATTGAAGGTGCACATACTTTTATACGCACTACCCTGCGGCACCCCGAGTTTTGCTTAGGCTGGAAAAATGTTGTTGACCTTAAGCTTACCGACGAAGAAAAAGTATATGATACAAACGGCATGACGGTGGCGGCCTTCTTCAAACAGCATTTTGAAAAACATGGCTTTGCAAATTGGCTGAACGATATGCTGGGGAGCAGGCTTAACTATGCGAAACAAATGATGGAAAAGCTGATGGAATTGATGGAAGCAGAAGAAATGGAAATGGAGCAGGAAGCGGGCATTGATGAAGACGAACAGTTTATGATGGTAAATGAAAAAGGCGACCTGAGTGTTATTGATGTTGAAGATGTAAAAGATAAAGCTGCCGAAACAGTTGCCAGTACCATGCATGAGGCCAACCTAAGCATGAAGCAATTGTTTTTTTTAGGGTTGGATGACGAACAATTTATTAACAAAGGCTTTTGCAGCGCAGCCGATGTTTTGCAATTTATAATTGAACAGAAACTAGCCCTGTTGCCTGAAGATAAAGACATGGTTGTTATGATGCACGAAATTGAATACGTTATTGCTGGTAAACAACACGCCACTAAAAGCAGCCTGGTTGTTAAGGGCAACAACAATGTGCACACGGCCATGGCAAAAACAGTAGGATTGCCGCTGGGCATAGCTGCCAAACTTATACTGGAGAACAAAATAACAGAAACCGGCCTGCATATACCTGTTGTTGCATCTATATACAACCCTGTGCTGGATGAGTTAAAAAGGCATGGCATTGGATTTTTAGAAGAGGAAGGATAATATGATTGCTCGCCATAATTGGTGAAAACACCAACATTGGCCAAAAAACCAAAACGATAACATATGGCATATAAGCATTACTGAAGCTGTTACTGCGCTTCAACACGCCGCCCCTCGCCCATTTGTAAAACTTATGGAGCAAGGCACTATGAGCGTTGAATATTATGCGCCGGTAAAAGAAGATAAACAAACCCCACACTTGCAGGATGAACTGTACATAGTCGCCAAAGGCAGCGGGACGTTTAACCGCAGCGGTGAAAAAATACTATTCAATTCTGGTGATGTGTTATTCGTTCCTGCCGGTATGGAACACCGCTTTGAAGATTTTACAGAGGACTTTGCAACAGGGGTAATTTTTTATGGCACTAAAGGTGATGAAAAATAACACGAGTTTGAGACAAGAAACAGGTTATAAACCCCGAAGTGGTTTACTTGAATAGACTTGCATTGCAATGCTGGATAAGCAAAATACCCTAACAAGGGTATGGTAACCCTTTCCATAGCATAATAGATTTGTTACATAATCTAAAAGCTATGAAAAGAATACTCTTCATCCTCGCAATCCTTACCCTTTCAGGCAACTTATGTTATTCGCAGCTTGGCATAACGGGAGGCCTTAATATTGCCAAATACAAATACACATCAGACCGAACCAACTTGCTGGCCTTTAATGCAGGGCTGGTATATAGAGCGGGCAAGGCCAAAGGCAACCTTTTTGTTGAGCCGCAACTTTTATATACTATGAAAGGTGCTGTTAAATATCCTGATATTGATATTAACAATGATGTGCTTAAATATACTAACCGCTTAAGCTATGTTGAATTAAGCATGCCTTTCTTTTTCAGCCGAAAGCTTAACGATAATGAGCTTTACCGCATGGATTTTGGTATCGGGCCATATGCTGGTTACCTGGTACACGCAACATATACTGCAGAAACCTATGAAGGTGATAAGGCTACAGGACGCTATAAAATAGGCTCATCCAGCAGTGACGATTTTAAACCGGTTGACGCAGGTTTAACTTTTTTAACTGGTGTAACTATATCGAATATTGGTTTCAGGTTTCAATACGATCTTGGCCTGGCCAATACAAATACTTTAAAAAATGATGCCGCGCTAAAAATGCGGGCCGCTATGTTAAATGTAGTTATTTATTTTGGCAGGTAACATATAGGTATATCAATAAACAACGGCGCACCAAAACCTGGTGCACCGTTGTTATATAAGTAACAAAACATTTTTTATTTGTTGCCTGGCTGGCCTTGTTGTGGCGCAGGCGGCAGTTTCATTTGCGGTTGTGCGGCTGGTGCCTGTACATCGGTAACTTCAATATCAAATACCAGTATTGAGTTTGGCGCAATAGCACCACTGCCCTGCTGGCCGTACCCAAGCTCAGATGGTACAATAATTACACCTTTACCACCTTTGGCAAAGTAAGGTAATGCTTCTTCCCAACCAGCTATAACACCATGTGCGCCAACATTTACAGGGTATGGTTCTGTATGGCCCCTTGTGCTGTCCATGTTGGTATCAAACACTTCGCCTGACATTAAATAGCCACGGTATTTAACATAAGCCACTTTACCAACTTCGGCTTTTGGGCCGTCGCCTGGTTGTTGAAGCGCAACGTACACACCGTTAGCCGTTTTTTGAGCGGTGATGTGTTTTTTGGCCATATAATCCTGTATAACTTTATCTTCCTGTCCTTTGGCTTTTGCCTGTTCTTTAGCAACATCAGCCATTATATCTTCACGTTTTGTAAACGCAGCCAATATTTTCAACTTGCCTTTAATAGATGAGCCTCTTGGAAATATCTCTACCGGCAGATTAATATTGTGCTTCCTTAATGTATCTGCACTTAAATTAAACACCACGCTGTCTCCAACACTGCATTTAGGCAGTATTTCCATGTATGAGTATGCGGTACGTGCCCCCGTATCAATTGGGTTATACTGTGGAAATTTGCCAAAGGTTGAATTAAGAACTGAATCTTTTTCGTGCCTTAACACGCTGTATTCAATATCTAATTTTACAAATTTGGCAGTGGCCAGTTTGGCGCCTGTGCTGCTTCCATGAATTATTTTATATGGCAGCCCTGATGGGGTTTTGTCGTAATTTGCATGACATGCGGCAAGGGTTACTACTGACGTAAGTGCGATAATCGCTTTTTTCATATCTGTTTATTGTAATTGATTTTCGTATTGTTCCAAAACGGATTTTAATTTTTTTACATTTTCCTCTATACCATCATCACTCCTGCCGCCTGCTGCGTTCTTGTGGCCGCCGCCTTCAAAATGCTGGCGGGCAAAAATGTTAACATCAAAATCGCCTTTGCTTCTAAAACTCCATTTCCGTTCTTCATCCCTGTCAATTAATAATGCTCCAAGTTTCATGCCCTCAATGGTAAGCAGAAAATTAACAAGGCCTTCAGTATCGCCGGTTTTTATTTCATATTTAAGCAGGTCTCTTTTAGGTATTACCATAAGCGCGGTATTAAATTCGTATAATACCTCAAGCCTGTTTAATAATGCGTTGCCCAAAAAATGCAGCCTGTTCTCACTCATGTTATCATAAATATTGTCATGTATAACACTGTGGTTAAGCCCAAGGTCTTTTAAATGCGCCACCGCCCTGTGCACCGAAGCTGTTGTTGATGCAAACCTGAACGAGCCTGTATCTGTCATTATACCCGTATAAATACAGGTTGCCATGTTAAGGTTAAGATTTGCCGCATACGGACTGTTAACAATAAAATCGTACACCATTTCGCAGGTACTGCTCTTGTTAACATCGCTTATGCCATACGTAAAGGCTTCTTCCTGTGGCTGCTGGTGGTGGTCAATTAAAACTTTAATACAACCAGCCGCCAAAAGAATGTGTTCCATGTGCTTGGTTCGGTGCATTATATTAAAGTCAAGACAAAAAATTATGTCAGCCCCATTTACCAGTTGTTTTGCAATATCATTCTTCTTCTCAAAATCTATCACTTCATTACAGGCGGGCATCCAGTTTAAAAAATTGGCCCAGTTGGTGGGCGAAATTACCACTGCATCGTGCCCCAGGCTTTTTAAAAAATGAAATAACGCCAGTGCTGAGCCCATTGCGTCTCCATCCGGCTTTTGATGCATTGTTATAACAACCCTTTTTGCCTGCCCTAAATATGGATAAATTCCCTTAACCTCTTGCATAGAATGGCGGCAAAATTGCTGTTTTAACACCATACATACAAAACAATTTGGCTGTAATAACCCTTTAGGGCTGTTAAAATGGCTAAAAATGCCTGCCCGGATTAAGAAAAATCAAAAATCTTACAGTTACTTTGCCGCCAATTAAACAAAACGGTTTTATGAGCAACAGAACTTTTACTATGGTTAAGCCGGACGCTACAGGCAAAGGCTATACAGGGGCTATAATCGACCAGATAATCAAAGGTGGTTTTAGCATTAAAGCAATGAAATGGACAAAGCTTACTAAAGAACAGGCTGGTGAGTTTTATGCTATACATAAAGAAAGGCCTTTTTATGGTGAATTAGTGGAATTTATGAGCAGCGGACCTATTGTTGCCGCTATTTTGGAGAAAGAAAATGCCGTGGCAGATTTTAGAACGCTTATTGGCGCTACCAACCCGGCTAATGCGGCTGAAGGCACCATAAGGAAGAATTTTGCAGCATCAGTTGGCGAAAACGCGGTTCATGGCAGTGATAGCGATGAGAATGCCGCAATTGAGGGAAATTTCTTCTTTTCTGCGTTGGAAAGGGTTTAATTTCTTTCCAAAAAAAATTTGTAGAAAAGCCCCGCATAAAAGCGGGGCTTTTTTTACACGTTTTTCGCGGGATTTCGCACTTTATATATGGAAAAATAATGGTATAAATTAAATTTTATATTATTATTTAGCACTTTATAAGGTATTGCACATCAAAATGTAAATGTTAAAATTAATTATAAAAAGTTTGGCATAATTTTTTCTCTCTTATCTTTGTTTTTTAAGGGTTTAGGGTTGAAAAAAGGGCCAGTTATTCCTAACAGGCCCTATTTTTTTCACTATGCTAAATACCTCAATTTCCTTTTTAACACCCAGGGCTTTTACCCTGGTTTAAAGGATAACTGGAGCTTGCAGCTTAACTCTCACCTCCATGCAGAAAATCCCTAATCATAACCTTCTCAATTAAATTATACAGTTATAATCGAACAGGTGCGTATTTATTAATAAATAGGCTGTCAGCGCTGGCGGTAACTTTACCAATGCAATGGTGGCCCCGGCAGGCAAACGATCGGGTAAAAATCAAATGCCTTCTAATCTTTAAAACAAAGGCTGGCAGCAATTGTTTTGGCTTGTCTTTGTATCAGGCAAATCACTACTGCTGGGTGGCTACCAATTTTTCAAATTATACACCCTTTAATAAGTTTAAAAAAAGAACAATAAGTTTCGTGTAACCATTACGTTATTGGCTGACCTTTTTGAAAAGTATTTTAAAATTCTTTAACATTTTGTTTGGATTTTCAAAACATTTTTTTTACGTTTGATTTATCAACTCAATAACAAAACATTTTCAACTTAAATTTCAATAAGTTTTTATAATTCCTTTATACTGAGCCAAAACTACAATTGTTTATAAGGATTGTTTTGCTCAATATGGTAGAAAAACCGTTAACTACATTAAGTCCGCTGTAACCTCCGTGCCCCCTCATCCTTTTACTCGGAATAAGGCAAAAATTCATGTCGAAACAAGCAAATTGTTGCGAGGCAATACATTGCCTAAGCCACTGCATGCGTGTTGGAACCAGTTTTATTATTTGAACTAAAACTAACAGTTGCTGTCGTTACATGTTTAAAACCTATACTAACATACCCTTTATAACAGTTGTTTTGTTGCTGCTGGTTATGGTGCTGCCGCCAAAATACATGCAAGCACAAACAAAAATTATAGGAGATGAAGCCAATTTGCAATACTATTTTAAGCATGCTTCTTATCATAAAAAAGACAGCAGCGGTATTACTTTTTACTTTATTAATAAAATCCAGTGCAAAGGCAAGCTGGTAAATGTAGTAAAGTACATTTTTGGTAAAAATGGTGATCCGCTTTTAAACGCAAAAACAGGTACACCAGCAGAGATAAGGCCCGCATTTTTACAGTTGCACGGTAATATATCTTATACGTTTGATTACCGTTCCAGGTTGGACACTCCGTTTGCCGCAACAAACCTTCAGCAACACAATGAACAGGTATATGCGGATGCTGTGTTTAAAGGGCGTTATCCTTTCCGGATCATTCTTAATTCAAGGCAGTCTAACTCACCCTTTTTTAAAAATTATACTGATGTCAATGTGCAATTTAACCACCAGGCGTACCAGCAAATTATTAAAAACGAGATGATTGCCGCTTTAACCCGCAGGTTAGGATTATTGGACAGCATAGGAAAATATGATGGGCAATTAAAAGAAAAAAAACAGGAATATTTTACGCAGAAAAACTGGATAGATGACCCCGCACGCATGCAGGAAATAGTGCAGGAAAAAGAACAGGTGTATGGCAGCTATGCACAAATGCTTGCTGCAAAAAAAAACGACAGTTTGGGGGGAGAAAAAAACTTGCCTGTAGGATCGATCGTTTCGGACAAATGGACACAAGATTCGCTGTCATACTGCCCCTCAACGGGAAGTTGTTCGTGCTAAGATTCTTTTAAAGTATTTGGAAGGCTTGACGATTACAAAAATAGCGCTGGAGCTGCATACAAACCGTCCGCTTGTGGAGCGCTGTATAAACAAAGCGATAGCTTATGGGGCGTTAACAGCGCTTAAGGACCTGCCCGGCCGGGGAGTAAAGCCTTCAATAACCGATGATGCTAAAAGCTGGGTATTGTCTGTAGCATGCCAGTCCCCCAAAGAATTGGGCTATGCTTATGAGGTATGGACATATAGCCTGTTAAAGAAATATATTCGCTCAAACTGTGTTCAGGCAGGCTACGGTATGTTATTAAAAATTGATAAGGGGGTACTGAATAAAATTTTGTCCAGGGGGAATATTAAACCGCATAAGGTGAGCTATTACCTGGAGCGGCGTGATCCTGATTTTGATGCTAAGATGGCTTGTGTACTACTAGTGTATAAGGAGATATCATTGGTTAATGAGAACACGGATACCGTTGACCGAACAATGACGACGCTGTCTTATGACGAAAAGCCGGCCATACAGGCCATAAAGAATATTGCCCCGCAACTACAGCCTGTTGTAGATAAACACCAAACATTACAAAGGGATCATGAATATAAAAGATTAGGTACTGTAAGCCTGCTGGCAGCAATAGACCTTCATACAGGTATCGTAATACCAAAGGTTTTTGACAGGCACAGGAGCAGGGAATTTATATCCTTCCTCGAAGAAGTAAACAAAAAATACCCGCAGGACTGGAAAATAAGAATAATTTTG
>Ga0265327_10000387_pt1 | contig 82859 bp, 49 predicted proteins | sample 41621metaG_FD_202089 | JGI IMG/M metagenome (GOLD analysis project Ga0265327, IMG submission 202089) | Rhizosphere microbial communities from Carex aquatilis grown in University of Washington, Seatle, WA, United States - 4-16-21 metaG | ecosystem: Host-associated > Plants > Roots > Rhizosphere...
ACTTCCATCCGTGTTCTTTGACTCATTTTGGTGTCCATGGCTCGGTAACATCCCTTTTGAGTCAACGTATGGCTTCTTCATTCCATCCCACCCCGCCTGCGGTAACATTCTTTTTGAGTCAATTCGCACCCCGGCTCGCTACCAAAAATAACTTGCCGAGCCAAAGCCGCAGGCTAGATTGCCTCTCAACCAAGTTAGGTGCCAAAATATGAAATTTCACTCCCGCTTATTGGCATTGTCGCTGTTCCTCTTGGGGTCGATTTTTAATGCGTACTCCGCCAAAACCGAAAGCACCAACACGGATTGGAATGTGGCGGTGCTGGACAAGTTGCTGGCGGCCACGCCCGCCGGGCAGGCGACGGCGCAGGTGGGCGACATGATGATTCCCGTTTCCTATCTGCAATGGTGGCGCAACCGTCTGGCAGGGGCGCCGCAGCCGAACCTGGCCTTTAGCGGCACGTTTACCGCCTGGCCCGGCGGCAATGTGTATTACGCGTTCAGCAATAATGTTTCGGTTGTTAAACAGAAGGCCTTCATGGATGGCATGGCGGAATGGGCCATGTTTGCCAACTTGCATTTCATCCAGCGCAGCACCCAGGCCAATTATGTTTTGATCTACGAAGCACAGGGGCAGGAGGGCGGCCAATCCATGGTCGGCATGGTTGGCGGCGTACAATATATCCAAATCGGGCCGACGTCTTGGAACCGCCCGACCATTTGCCATGAACTGGGTCATACGCTTGGCTTGGTGCATGAGCAGCAGCGTTACGACCGCACGAACTACGTGAATGTGTTGACCGGAAACATTACGCCGGGCGACGAAGGTGATTTTGTACTGCTAACGGATTCGCAGAATAAGACCGCGTACGATTTTCTATCCATCATGCACTACTCACGCACCAACTTGTCGGTCAGTCCTTTGGCGGATGTCATTGACCCGCTGCCGGCGTACACGAATTTTTTGAATGTGATGGGCCAGCAATTTGATCCGGTATTGAGCCAGGGGGATCGCGCGGGCATGGCGGCGGTTTACGGGGTGGGGCCGACGCTTTCCAGCGTGGTTACCAATACACAAGACAGCGGTCCCGGCACGGTACGGGCTGCGTTGTACTATGCGTTTGACCATCCGGGCACCACGATCACGTTTAACATCCCCTTAACCGATGCCGGCTACAGCAACAATGTGTTTAACGTTTTGCTTAGCGACGCGCTGCCGGGTCTGTGGGGAAACACAACGCTCGACGGCAGTACCCAGCCGTCCAATCCTAATCCCAACGGTCCGGCGGTATTGCTCAATGGTGTGGAGGCGTGGCCGCTCGATATATTTCCCAGTGGCCTGCGGTTTCGGGGTACGAACAGTGTCGCGCGCACCTTTGTCATCAATAATTTTCCCGAGTCCGGCGTTTTATTCGACGGTAGCAACACGGTGGATAATACTGTCAGCGGTTGTTACTTGGGCATTGATCCCACGGGCAACTCTGCCGTGACCAATGGCATCTGCCCGGTGCAGATCAGTGGCGGCGCTGCGTTCAATATCGTGGGCGGGACGACGACCGCCGCGCGCAATATCATCAGCGGCTCCCATTTTGAGGGCATTGCCATTCGCGACGCCGGAACGTGTTTCAATACCGTGGAAGGAAATTACATTGGCCTCAATGCCGCCGGCTCAACCGCCTTGTCCAACACCTGGGCTGGCATTCAAATTTTTAACGGCGCACAGTCTAATTTAATTGGGGATTACACCAATGTGATTTCAGGAAACGGCCTGCAAGGCGTGTACATTTCGGACCCGGGTACCGTGGGCAATATTGTGGCTGGAAATTATGTTGGATTGAACGCGGGCGGCACAGGGGCCATACCTAACGGCTATGCCGGGGTTGAGATTGGTAACGGGGCACAAGGGAATTTGATTGGCGGCACGGAGTCTGGCGCGCGCAATGTCATTTCGGGAAATACCAAGCAAGGCGTGGTGGTGGATGGAGCCGGTACTTCAGGCAATTGGATTCAGGGCAATTATATCGGGGTGAATCCGGCAGGTGCGGCGGCCCTGGGCAATAGTTTGGCCGGGGTAAACTTTTTTGGCGCGGCCACCGGGAACTATATCGGCGGGAACATGCCGGGCGCTGGCAACTTGATTTCGGGCAACAAAAAACAGGGGGTGCTCATACAAGACACCGGCACGAGCGGCAATTTTGTGCAGGGCAACTGGATTGGCCTGAACGCAGCCGGCACGGGGGCGATTTCCAATACCTGGTCGGGCGTGGAAATTTACAACGGCCCCTCCGGGAATCTCATTGGCGGTTACGGCGGCGCGCGGAATTTCATTTCCGGCAACGGCGATTATGGCGTGGAGGTGGATTTTAACAACAATCCCAATACCATCCAGGGCAACACCATTGGCCTGAATGTGACCAATGGCGCGGTGATTCCGAACGGGTTAATCACCGATTTTGAAGCGGTGGGGTTTTACTCGGCCAGTTCGAATCTCCTGGGTGGAGTCACGCCCGGCGCGGCTAATATTATCGCCGGCAGTCCCAATGCGGGAGTGCAAGTGGCATTTTCGGCCACGAATAATACGATTCGGGGCAACTCCATTTTTGGTAATTTGGGCGGGGCGACCACGATTTATAGCGGCGGCAATAACGGCCTGGCCGCGCCAGCCTTGACATTGGCAACGGTAGGTACCAATACGGTGGTGACGGGCACTTATAACGGAGCTGCCACGAAAACTTTTATTCTCGATTTCTATTCCGATGCCACGCCTGCCGCCAGCGCCGAAGCAGCGACGTATCTGGGTTCCATCAACGTTACTGGCACCGGTTCAGCATCCAGTTTCACGGCCAACTTGGGCATTCACTTGCCTGCGGGCCGGGCGATTACGGCGATGGCGACCGATCCCAATGGTAATACCTCGCCGCTTTCGGGGGCGACGACGGCTTTATTGGTGAGTACGCCGGGCGACGGCATTCCTGATGCCTGGCGCAAACTTTATTTCGGCGGCAGCGGCACCACGACAAACAGCCAGTCGGCTTCCTTTGCGGACCCGGACCATGACGGCTTGAGCAATTATCAGGAATATCTCGCGGGCACCAATCCCACCAATGCGGCCAGCGAATTCAAATTGTCCGCGCTCGACCCGGCAACGTCCACCAACGTCATCAGGCTAAATTCCGCCAACGGCACCGTTTATCGGATTTTGTCACGGGACGAAGTCAACAGTGGCACCTGGAGTATTCTTGCCGACCAGGTGATTGGCACGGGCACGAATATTTTCTTTTACGACCCGGCAACGTCTTACAGTTCAAAACGGTTTTATCGCGCCCAGGTTTTGTGGTGAGAATTTTTTATTTCAGGCAACCGCGTCGTTTGACAGGAAGCCATTGAACACCTAACTTCGCCTCGTGTTTGAACTTGTATCCGAATATGCACCCGCTGGCGACCAACCGGCGGCGATTGAGAAGCTGACGGCGGGAATTGTGTCCGGTGCCAAGCACCAGACGTTGCTGGGCGTCACCGGCTCGGGCAAAACGTTTACGGTGGCGAACGTCATCAGAAACGTCAACAAACCCACGCTCGTCATTTCCCACAACAAGACGCTAGCCGCGCAGCTCTACGCCGAGTTTAAGAGTTTTTTCCCCAATAACGCGGTCGAATATTTCGTCAGTTACTTCGATTATTACCAGCCCGAGGCATACATCCCGCGCACGGATACGTTCATCGAGAAAGATTCGAGCCGGAACGATGAAATAGAACGGCTGCGCCTATCTACCATGAGCTCGCTATTCACGCGCCGCGATGTGGTGGTGGTGGCCAGTGTGTCGTGCATTTACGGCATTGGCAGCAAGGAAGATTACGAGGCGCTGGTGATTCCGCTGCGCGTTGGCCAGTCCACCTCGCGCGACCAGTTTTTATCGCGGCTGGTGGATTTGCAATATGACCGCAACGACATTGCCTTTGAGCGCGGCAATTTCCGGGTGCGCGGCGATACGGTGGAAGTCTGGCCGGCCGGGCGCGAGGACGCGCTGCGCCTGGAATTTTTTGGCGACGAAATCGAAAAGCTCACCCAGTTCGAGCCATTGACCGGCCACAAAATCGAATCGTTGCAGGCGAGCATGATTTTTCCGGCCAAGCAATTCGTCACGACGGGCGATAAAATGAAGCGCGCCATTCTGGCCATTCGCGAGGAACTGGGCATACGCATTGCCGAGTTTGAGCGTGATGGAAAATTGATCGAGGCGCAACGCATCAAGCAACGCACGGAATTCGATTTGGAAATGATGGAGGAAATGGGCGTGTGCTCGGGCATCGAAAATTATTCGCGCCATATTTCCAACCGGCCGCCGGGGTCGCGTCCGTCCACGTTATTCGATTTTTTCCCGAATGATTATCTGCTGGTGATCGATGAATCGCACGTGACGGTGCCGCAGATTGGCGGCATGTACGAGGGCGACCGCTCGCGCAAAACGGTGCTGGTGAATTATGGTTTTCGTTTGCCGAGCGCGCTGGATAATCGCCCGTTGAACTTTCTTGAATTTCAAGGCATGCAGAACCAGACAATCTACGTTAGCGCCACGCCGGCGCACCGGGAAATTGGCTGGTCGCAGGGCAAGGTCACTGAACTCGTGGTGCGCCCGACCGGGTTGATTGATCCCAAGGTGACGCTCAAGCCGCTCAAGGGGCAGATTGATGACCTGCTTGAAGAGGTGCGCAAACGCGCCGTTCTCAAGGAGCGCACACTCGTGACCACGTTGACCAAGCGCACGGCGGAGGAGTTGACGGATTATTTACGCGATATTGGCGTGAACGTGCGTTACCTGCACAGTGAGATTGACGCGATTGAACGCGTGGAAATTCTGCGCTCGCTCCGCAAAGGCGAATTCGATGTGCTCGTAGGCATTAACCTGCTGCGCGAAGGGCTGGATCTGCCCGAAGTTTCGCTCGTGGCCATTCTAGATGCGGACAAGGAAGGGTTTTTGCGTAGCGAAACCAGCTTGATTCAAACTGCTGGCCGCGCGGCCCGGCATTTGAATGGCGAAGTCATCCTGTACGCAGATGTGATGACGGACAGCATCAAGAAATTTCTGGCCGTCACGGAGAAACGCCGCGAACGCCAGATCGAATACAACCGCGTGCATAACATTACGCCACGCAGCGTGAGCCGCGCGGTGGAGGAGAGCCTGGCTGTTTACGAGGCCAATCGCGAAGGGGCCGCCGGTGTGCTGAAGGACGCCAAACTGGATGTAGACCTTACCCAAACGTTGTCGGAACTGGAAAGTGAGATGCTCAAGGCGGCGGAGGATTTGGAGTTTGAAAAAGCCGCACTGTTGCGTGACCAAATCAAGGAACTTAAGCGCATGCTGGATGGTGCGCCACCGCAGGAGTCTTCCAAACCGGTCAGTTATCGCAAGCCTTCCCGCCGTTCGCGGAAATAAAGGCGCTGGTTAGCTTCGTTGGCCGGAGCGTTCCGGTCAGCGCGAGGTGTTATGAATTCCCAGACGCGTGCCAGCCTGGGTGGCGTCATGCCAGAGGCGGATGTGCTCGCCGAGACGTTCGAGCCATGGCAGCACCAGATTTTCAAGCGCGTCCGAGAGCTGGATGTTGTCTTCAGCTTCGCAGGCCTGATCCACGCGGCGAACAATGATGGCGATTTGTTCGAGCTGCCAGCGGCGCAGCTTGTCGAACGTTGTGCCGCAGCAAAGCAGGCACAAATCCGCCGGCATGAGGCTCAAGGTGAGCACGGGCTCCTTGAGCTGGCAGGCGATATTCCACCATAATTCGCGGGCATTGGCGGGTTCATTGATCAAGACCAGGGTGAGGGCGGCATCAACAGCAGCACGGGCTTTGTTGACCTGCTGGCTGGCGGTCGTAAGCAGCAAAAGGGGTAATTCAGTCAGCGGCAGCGTGGCGGCATCCACCCGGAAAAACTCGGTGCTTTCGAGCGGCCCGGCGAGGTCCACCAGGAAACCATCCACGGAAAATTCGGCGAGCACACGCTGGCTGGCCAGCGCGATTGTCTCGAGATAAGACCGGATGGAATTCAGTGAACTACGACCGATAGGTAAAACCACCGTCTCGCAGTCTAATGTCACCAGTACACTTCCGGCAGACTTGTTCAATCCTGATTCAATGTTCATAGCCCGCTTGCCTATCGGTATAATATGCCGTTACCTCAAACATTTCCCGCAAAAGTTATTCACAAACAATTCACGGTTATCTTTTGCATTAGTAATATCCCCTATTGGGGTGGCTGAACGCCGGGTTGATTCCCGCAGATATTTTTAAAAGCAATATGTTTAGCCCTGGTGCCCGTGCAGGTTTATAAAGTTTACCTGTAATGAAGGCCCTAAATATCCCGTCAAATTTACCCCATCAAATATAATCCGTGCGAACTCGAATCCTACTTGGCCGGATTTGCTCCGGCAAGTCGTAACTGAATACTGTAAATAGATTTGCTGGCCGTGATGAACAAGGTCTGGCGATGCGGCCCGTAGAAACAGACATTGGCGGTCCAGTTCTCCGGCACGTCAAGGTGGTCAATCTGCTTGCCAGACGGGTCAAATACGGTGACGCCATGGCCGGTCAAATACAAATTTCCGTCGGCATCGATGGTCATTCCATCGGAACCGAGCGGGCAAATAAACGTTTTATTCGTCAAACTGCCGTCCGGTTGGATGTCGTAACGCCACGTTTGCCCGGCGCCGATGTCCGAAACAAACAGCTTTTTGCCATCGGGCGAGCCAGTGATGCCGTTGGGCTTTTTCAAGTCATCGGTGACTTGGGTCAGGGTTTTGCGGTCGGGTGCCAGGTAAAAAACTTCTTCCTTGGGCAGCGCCATGGTGGTGTGGTCCCACCATTTCCGCTTGTAAAAAGGGTCGGTAATGAACATGCCGCCACCCGGAGTTATCCACACGTCGTTTGGGCCGTTCATATACTTGCCCTGATAGTTGGTAATCAGCACGGTAACTGTTTTATCCGGCGCGATGGACCAGAGCTGGTTATGCTCGTCGGCGCAGGCAATCAGGTTGCCTTTGGCATCGAAGCACATGCCGTTGGCGTAACCGGACGGCTGCATGAAGGTGGATAGCTTGCCGTCCGCGCTCCACTCCATGATGCGGTTGTTGGGCTGGTCCACAAAGAACACGTTGCCGGCTTGGTCGCAGGTCGGGCCTTCGGTAAAAGCGAAACCATCGGCCAGCTTTTCCAGCTTGGCACCGGGAGCCACCACACCGTCGGCAAAACCATTTGCAATGGGTTGGATGGTGAGCGCACACAGGAGCAGTTTGAGCACAATTTTCATGGCTGCGGGAAATTTGACCGAAACCGCGCCCGCAATGCCATCAAAATCGCGCCTTGTATTTCAGGCCCGAGTCGAGCAAGTTGCATCAGAGTTTTGACTATTTAAATGCAGCCGACCCGCAATAAATTCCTTCGCTTTCTGCAAAGCTGGATCATCAACACCCTGGCGGTGCTGGTGACGGTTGAAATCATGCATGAGCATATCAAATATGGTGACAGCATAAAAAACCTGCTTGTGGCCTCGCTTGTATTGGGAATATTGAATGCCTTCGTTCGCCCGGTGCTAATGCTCATTGCGCTGCCATTGCTCATTTTTACGCTGGGCTTGTTCACCTTCGTGATCAATGCGTTATTGTTGAGCTTGTTGACAGTGCTGCTGCCTTTCTTTTCCATCACCAGCGACGGGGTGCATTTTTCCTTTGGCTATGCTTTTCTTGGCGCGCTGATCATCAGTATCGTATCCACCATTCTGAATGTTTTGACTGGTAATAACCGCATTGCTGTTCAACGTCAGGGACCGACCAATCCTCCGCAAAAACCCGGTGGCGGTGGTCCCGTGATTGACGTGTAAATCCTTCCGTCAGCTACCTGAGCTGATAAGCCGCCCGCAAGGTGGGAATTCCCTCCGCATTGAAATCGCGTTCGAAGTCGGTCGTGATTTCGGCCAGCGACGATGGCGTTTCCACGGCGGCAAATTGTTTCGCCGCATTGAAGACTTCCGTCATCTGCGTAAAATAATCAGCGTCATCCGTCCGCAAGAAAACCGTTCCCTGTGGTAACAGAATTGTGGCGGCGAGAGCCGGGAATTGTTCGTTAATGAGCCGGTGGCGGCGGTGTTTTTTCTTGGGCCACGGGTCCGGAAAATAGATATGCAGGGCCGTGGTTGATTTGGGCGGCAGCAAATATTGGAGAAAGTAGGCCGACTCAATGCGTATGCCCCGCGTATTGTTCAGGCCGGCGCGCTGGCCTTTGCGGTCCAGCTTTTGCAGGCGGCCCAATAAGCGTTCCACGCCAATAAAATTCCGGCCGGGTTGCCGGTGGGCGTACTCGACTAGAAAGGAGGCATCGCCGCAGCCGAGTTCCACTTCCAGCGGCTGGGGTTGTTGAAAAAGCGCCGCCAAATCCAATGGCTTCAGGATGGTGGGCAGTTGATAGATCAGGTTTTCCACGAAAAATGCGGACGGATTAAAGGCCGTCTTGAATAGTAAGGTTAAATGCAAACGCCATGATTATTTCATAAAAGCGTAGGCAATCAGGCGGGCGGTCAGCAAGGGCAATTAGCATCGGCATGCAGATGCCTTCGCTGCTTGAACCGGATGCCAAGATAAGTTTGGGGATTCACTATAAACGGTGGGTGTTTATGCTTTAAGCTGGCGGCCAATAACCGATTGCAAATTGAGACGCGCATAAGCTTGGAGCGTTTGATGCAGCCGGGCGTTTTGGGTGTCTGCCAATCATTATGAAATTGCAGACCAAGTTAACGGTTATTCTTCTGGCGGGGACGCTGGCGGTATATTTCAGTTCATGCCTGGTGCAACGTTTTTTTTCCCTCGCCACCGTGAAGCATTTTTCCTCGACCAGCAAGGCCTTGGAATTGGAGCATGAATGGCAGGCGGTTGATTGTTACCGGCAAACCATGACCACTTCATTGGAAGGGGTCATGGGAATCGGTGACATGGACCTGTTTGAAAAAATCATCCATGAGCAGGCTGGCCTGCCCGGTTTGCAGGAAGTTTCACTATCCGATTTCAAGGGCCACATTGCTTATACCACGGTGCCGCAACGTTTGTATGGCGAGCTGCCGGGTGAATTAAAACCACAATTGTTGAAACAGCCTGAAATTGTGAAACGTCAAACGAACGGTTCATTTGAAGTATACAAGCCCTTGGTGGCTGGACAAAACTGTGTGTCTTGCCACATCGAACGTCGCCAGGGAGATGTTATTGGCGTGTTAAGCTTTCGATTTTCGGACGAAAGTCTCCGGCGTGCGGAACAGAACTGGGACCAGTTCGGCCACGACTTCAGCCGGGCCAGTGCCATGACCAGCATGATAGCCGCCGTGGTGTTGATGTTGGTGCTCACGCTGTTGATTTATTTATGTGTGCGGATTTTCATGGGCGTACCGTTACGGCGGGTGGCGGCGGATATTTCCGCTCAGTCACAGCAGGTGCATACATCTGCCGACCAATTTACCGGTTCCAGCCAGACTTTGGCCGAGGGTGCCAGTGAGCTGGCAGCCTCCATTGAGGAAACCAGCGCGGCACTGGCCCAGCTTACCAACACGACCACCCATAATACTAACAAAGCCGGCCGGGCGCGGGAATTGTCCCAAATAACGCATACCGCCGCCGCGAACGGTGTTCGCCAGATGGATTTGCTCAAGACGACGATTGGCGAAATCAACGCCTCAAGTACTGAAATCGGTAAAATTAACCGCTTGATTCATGAGATTGCTTTCCAGACCAACCTGCTGGCGCTAAACGCCGCCGTGGAAGCAGCACGTGCCGGGGAAGCGGGCATGGGTTTTGCCGTGGTGGCTGAGGAGGTTCGTAATCTCGCCCAGCGCTGTGCCGCTGCCGCCACTGAAACCGCCGCCAAAGTGGAAGGTGCCGTGACCTGTACGAGTCGGGGGGTAAAGATCGGCCAGCAGGTGGCCGTGGCTTTGAATGACATCGTTGTCCGGGCTGGGGAAGTAGAGGCGTTGGCCACCGAAGTGGCGGATGCTTCCCGCGAACAAACCGCCGGCATCACGCAAATCAATTCGGCCATCGCCCAGATGGGGCAGGTGACTCAAAACAACGCCGCCACGGCCGAGGAAACCGCGGCTTCAGCCAACGAATTGAATTCCCAGGCGCGCGCCATGACTGTCAGTGTGGATGAACTAGCCAGCCTGTTGGGCGATGAAACATCGGCTCCGGTGGCATTGAGAATGTCCGCGGAAAGCCTCCTGCCGTCATTGCCATCCACCCCTAAAATTTTTGAACGGAGCAAAGTGCCGCCGGTTTACGCCAGCCGGGAATGACTGCCGTCGCAGAACGGGGCATTTTTGGAATGTTTGCAACCGCACCACGCCACGGTTTTTTCTGCGGCAATATCCACTTTTTTAGGAGCAAAGCCCGAGCCCTTATGCGAGCCGTCGCAAAATGGCTGGCTTTGGGACTTGCCGCAACTGCACCAGAAAAAACTTCCGGGCTTGGCGGTTTGTACGTAGGGAGATTTTTGGGGAATAACAGGTTCGCTCATGACTCTGTTTAAGTCCCGGCCGCCGGTTTTACAATCTAATTATTTCCAAACACCGAGCGCGGCGAGTTCCTGTCCGGCGGTCAGTGCCCATTCCGTCCGGTTTGCCTTGGGGCTGGCAGGACTGGGATGCAGGATTTGGCCCACGCGAATGGAGGTATTGGCGGCGGCCAGTTCGCCGCGTTTCTGGGCAAACGCACCCACGCCCACCAGCCATTCCGGCTGGATGATTTCGAGCACGCGGCGCAGGTGTTCATCGCAAACCGTTTCCAACGCGGCGCGCTCAGTCTTGGTCAACTTGTCGGGCGTGACATTGCTGCCGGTGGCAGAAAGAAAAGCCAGCGGACAATAATTGGCCACAAAATGTTCCGCAAAGAATGCTTCCGACGACGGAAACCGTTTTGAAAATAGACCCCACAACCGGCGACCGCTCACCTCGGAACGCGTGCACGCATAGCCTTCAATGGGACGTTTGGGGTGTGACGTTGCCGGCTGGGCGACGGGCGCGGATATCTTTAGCCAGTCCCGCACGGCGGCAATTTCACCAAACGGAATGCCGGTTTGTACCATGCCAAACGGTCCGGGATTCATACCTAGAAAGACCACGCGTTTCCTGGTATGACCGTAGCGCTGAAGGTATTCCGCATGGGCTTTCCATGCATATTCCAAGGGGTTATACACGTGGGTAACGGGTTCGGCAAATTTCAGACGCCCCACCTTGGCGGAAAGTTCGCGGGCGGCGGCAATGAGTCCGGTACTGGTCTGGGTAGCAGGCGATTTCAAAGCGCGGTTACGATATTTGAACCGGCCCAAAATGCCAGCCACAATGTATTGGCAATTTCATTTGCCAAACTTCCAAAAGGATATTTCAACGCACGTTGACATCCCATTTCAGTATGCGATAGTGCATTAACCCATTGAAGTAATGCAGAAAAAGGCAACATCGTCGCCAACTGCATCACCTGCCTCAAATTTGAGGGCGGAAATGATGGAGCTAATTCATTGTTGCCCGGCAGAACATTGCAACCCGACGGAATGTGTTCTCCATGCCCTGCGGCAGCTCAGTTATCCCCAACGCATAGCCTGGTACAGTGCGCTGACCAAAGATGACCTGGAGTTTTTGGCCGCTTACCATCACGTTTGCATGAAGCTGAGGTTGCAATCCGGGCATGAAAAATTCGCATAGCCGGCTTTGAAGCTTTGCCCGGATCGAGTTGGCCCATTTTACGCCGGTTGCTGTTGAGTCAGGCAGTGCAACGAGCCAAAGCCCCAAACTAAATCCACGGCATGAATGCCAATGACGGGGCGGTCACGAAATAACTCGCCTAAAATTCCCAAAGCCACGCGATCATTTGAATCATTAAAGGTTGGTACAATGACTGCGGCGTTGCAGATATAGAAATTGGCGTAGCTGGCCGGGAGCCTTACGCCATCAAAATACAACGGCTTAGGCATGGGCAGTTCAACAACTTCGGGCCGTGAGCCATCTTCCAGGCGCAGGTCGCGGATGCGCTCCCAATTTGCCGCCAGCGGCCGGTAATTGACGTCGCGAGCATTCTTTTCACGGACCAGCACGATGGTTTTGGCGTTCACAAACCGGCAAATATCGTCGATGTGCCCATGGGTATCGTCGCCTTTGGGGCCTTTGGCCAGCCAGAAAATGTTCGTTGCCCCGAGATATTGCCGCAAGGTCTGTTCAATCTCCGCCTTGCCCAAGCCCGGATTACGGACCTGGATTCTGGGATGCAGGTAACATTCCTCGGTAGTCAGTAACGTCCCGCGCCCGTTGACCTCAATGCCGCCGCCTTCGATAACAAACGGTTTGCCGTGGCATTCGGCATGAATGAGTTCCTTGCGCAACAGGCGGGCGGCGGTTTCCGGCACCCGCGTGTCTTTGCGCCAGTTGTCATATTTTGCCCAACCATTGAAATGAAAATGGACAATGGCCGTCTGCCGGAACGCGCCACGGCGCACAAAAATAGGCCCGGTATCGCGCGTCCAGCCCCGATTTGTAGGATGCACTACAAATTGTAACTTTTGCAAATTGACACCCGTCTTTCGCAGTACGTGGCTTGCAAACTGCTTGTCTTTATTGTGCCGGACAATGATACGCAGGGTTTCGCCGGCGGCAATGTGCCGGGCCATCTCGCCATAAATCCAGGGGATGACCTCAAACTTGCCGGGCCAGTCCGCAGCATTGTGCGGCCAGGTAAGCCAGGTGGCTGCGTGACGCTCCCATTCGGCAGGCATGCGCAGAACGGAGCCGGGGCGGGGCGGGGTAGAAATTGTTTTATTTGGCGGCATAGCAGTCGCCACGAGCATAGCCGCGAATGAGGCAAAGGAAAATTTTTTCCGAGCGCACGGAAAAGAGCGAGGCGAACGCGTGACGCAAAAAGGACGGTCGTTAGCTGTGCTTTAAAAAAATATTACATAAAGTGAAAATAGTTGGTGAATTTTTTTGGGACCTGGGCGATATTGAGTTGCACACGAAAACGATCGCAAAAGACTCGGTTTTATGTTGACGAGCTTCCATGACGTTAGAGGTACGGTGGCCGCAAAATGGACGATAGGCTGGTTTCTATTGGTTGTACTAGCAATGCGTCTGGCCGCCGCAGATACTTCTTCAAGCGAACCAACCGTTCTGAATTTGCCCGCCGGCGTCACCGATCTCCAGATCCAGCAAGCGTTGGATTCGTTGCCGGCCGCCGGTGGCGAAGTAGTCTTGCCCGCCGGGAAAATTGAAATTCACCAGCCCATTGTGCTCAGCCGCGACAACCAAACCTTGCGCGGGGCCGGGGCCACGACAATTTTGCATCTGGCTGACGACGCCAATTGCCCGGTCATCATTCTGGGACAACCCGTCAATTCACCGACCCAAACCATCCGGCACCTTTGGGTGGCCGGATTTTTTATAGATGGCAACCGGGTTCATCAGCAGCGCGAACTTTGGCGGCTCAAGGGCGAAGGTTGCCAGATTCGCAATAATGGCATCACCATCCAAGGCGTGGCCGATTCCACTGTCGAAAACGTGTCTATTGCCCGTTGCCGTTCGGGTGGACTGGTGACCACGCGTAATATTCGCGGCCTGGCCGTGCGTGGTTTGGAATCCTTTGAGAATGAATTTGACGGGCTGGCCTGTTACCAGACGGAAGATTCGCTGTTTGCCGACCTTAATCTGCATAACAACCCCGGCGCGGGCATATCGCTCGACCTGGCCTTTAACCGCAACGTTATTAGCAATGCCGTATTGGTGGCCAATGACCTGGGCATTTTCATGCGCGCCAGCCGTGAGAATCAGTTCCTGAATGTCTCTATCCGTGAAAGCCATCATCATGGCGTGTTCATGGCCAATACCGAGGAACGCACGGCCAATGGCTGGGGGCCGGCACCCAGGACCGAATGCGTCTATAATGCCTTTACCAATCTGGTGGCTATGAACTGCGGCGGCGCAGCTTTCCGGGTTAATAACACCACTTGCACCAATAACATCATCATCCGCGCCAGCTTTGCAGGCAACTTGAAGGGCGGTCTTTCACTGGCGCAGCCCAATATGGTGACGGTGAGGTGATTTGGCTGATTTTTCACCTCCGGAATTCTGACGAGACGGTTCGTCTTGAGGCCCGATCTTCTCTCTACACACAGGCATTTGGAACCGTGCCTGTCTTCCGGCGTTTCCAAAATCCCCAAAGTCCCAGGACAAAGATTGCCGCTGCTGCAAGCTGATAGCCCGTGAATGGGCCGAGGATGGCGGGCGTATCCCGTAAGAATTCGTGAAAAAATCGGAACATTCCATAAGCCATGAGGTAGATATGGAAATGTTGGCCCGGCAGAACTTTTAGTCGGCGCAAAACCAGCGCCATCACCAGCATCAGGGCATTGAAGATAAATTCCACCTGGGAAGCCGGCCAGCGCGGTACATGGTGAACATCGGACAAGGTATACCAACTGGCTTCGCAGGCCTTGCCGAGGCAACAGCCATGAATCATGCAGCCGATACGGCCAAACATGATGCCTATGGGGGCGATGAGGGCGAAGATGTCGCCGGTGCTGTCCCGGTAATGAAGCAGTCGCTTGGCGATTTCCACGCTCAGGTAACCTAGCAGCAGCGCGCCGGTAATGGATTTGCCCGTGGCCCAAATAATCCACCGGTTGGGATCGTGCCAGTAAAGCCAGCCTTCCGCGCCGAGGTAAACCAGTTTGGCTCCGAGAAAAGCGCCGATGAGTGCGGCCACGTAAATGGGAATCAATCGTCCATCCCGCCGCGCCATGCGGGTCCACAAGGCGATACTGGTAAAAATCCCCGCCAACATCAGCCAGCCATAAGCCGTGGCAGCCGGTAATGAAATGCCCAAACTCATGAGGCGATGTGTTTGGTCATTTGCAATCGGCGAACCCGGAATAATACCGGCAGAACGAATCCAGCTTGCCGTCCGGGCGAATCACGTGGGTGCAGCAACGGTCGATGCGGTCTTCATCCCAGGTCGCGGCGTCCATGAACGGTTTGATGAACAAGCGAAAGGTGTGTGATTCATCCAGTTCAAACTGCTTTAGCAAATCGCCCAGCGGTTCAGATTCGCAGCCGCATTTCATCAGGTCTTCCAGTTTATAACGCACCTTGGTGCTTAAAAAGCCCTGCACATTTTTAAAATCGATGAAATCGCTGACGGAACGGATTTGATCGCCAATTTTGAGCAGGTAACCAATAGTCGCGCAGTTGGGGTCTCCACACGGTAGCGGTGTGAAATCATCGTAACGCAACCTGCCGCCAGATTGACCGACGGCAGCCAATATAATGTCCGCAGTATTTAAACGGGTGAATTTCTGACTGCCGGTTGCGCTGCCATTGGTGGATTGGGCCGGGAGTCGTCCACTGCCGAACAGGGGTTGAAAGGAAATGCCACGAACGTTGGGCCAGCGCAGGCCGAACTCGATGGATTCCCACACGTGCGACAAGTTTTCGGGCACCACGGTCATGGCCAGCGTCACTGGCAATTGCACGTCCCGGCAGCGCGCCAGGCAACGTTCGCGGGTGGCTCGCAAATCAGCACCGCGAAGAAGTTGCTGGCCGGTTTCCTGCGGGCCGTCAAACTGCAAGTATAACTGGAACCTGCCGCGCCGAAACGTGCTGGCCAGTTCTTGGGCAAAAGCTTCGTCATGGGCAATGCGGACGCCGTTGGTATTGAGCAAGACAAAGTCGATCTGCGGGTGGGCGTGCAACCAGCGCAGCAGTTCAAAAAATTGGGGATGCAACGTCGGTTCGCCGCCGGAAAGTTGCAGGATTTCAATTTTTCCTTTGCGGTCAATCACGCCTTGGATTCGTTGCTGTAATTCGGACAGTGGTACGGCGGTTACTTTCTGGCCCACGCCCAAGGGGGAATCCGCATAACAAGTCGGGCAGGTCAAATTGCAGGAGTCGACGATTTCAATCAAAGCGAGGCAGGTCGATAATTTTTCCATGACGCCCAAGGCTTCGCCCGGTTCGGCGTTGCGTCCCAGTGTGCCGGCATTGGAACCATCCGCCGAACAGCATGCGCCCGGACCGCAGCCACAATCGTTGGAATCTTTGCCCTTGGCCAGCCAGTAAAATCGCGCATCCGAAGCGATGCAAACGGAGCTTTCGCCATGTTGCGGACATTTCCGCTTCAGCATGACTTTTTGGGCTATGCCGCCGGTGCGCCACACCTCGGCTGGACACGGTTCATGGCAAATTTCGCAGCGCGACGTGGTGCGTTTGAGCAACTCGTCGGTGAGCTTGAGAGTGGTCGCTGGCATGTGTGGTTCCTTATCGGATATCCAAGTGGAAGCCGCCCAAGCTGCAACCAAAGAAGCAGAGCATGATGCAAACACAAATCATGATGCCAGAAAAAAGCAGCGAAAACACGGCGCGGGCACCGGCCGTCTTGCCGGATTTCATGCCGAGAATGACCCCGGTGGCGATGCCGCCGAACAAGCCGCCGAGCAGGCCAACACCGGGTGAAATATTTTCGCCGGGGATGCTGGCAGTCAACAAGGTCAGCACCGGCGGTGCCAGCAGGGCAAGCCAGAACCAACGCCATTTGATGGTTGCCGCCGGCAATTTCGATTCGCCTGTACCGGCTGGTAATTCTCCTCCGCAAGCCGGACACTTTGCCGGGAGATTATCTTCCGGCAGCGCTTGGTGACAGTGTGGGCATTGATTCATGATTTTATATGTTCATGTGCGAACAGGCTTGAAACAGGACTATTGCACAACTAAGAACAAAAAAGAGGCCGGCCAGCAGCAGTCCGCAACACACGCGAACCACCGGGTTTTTTACGCTACTGAGGCAGCCAATACCGCCCACCAAGTTTAAGAGACAGCAAAGTATTAAAATGAAGGGCGCACCATTTTTCGAAGAGTTTGATCCCATGGTTAGCAGCAGAATCGGAATCGGCAACAGACCGACCACGAGCCATAGGGCACCCAATCCGGCGTTGCTTGTGGTATTAATTGGATGGCCGGACTCGGGAATTTTCGGGGTCTCCACTAATTTCTGCCCGCAAACCGGGCAGGGTCCCGTCAGGTGTTCACCCGGCAGTTCGCTTTGACACAACGGACATTTCATGGTGCCGCAATTGGTTGCATTTTCTGTCTATCCGCCGGGCCTTTCCGGCGGCTGGTGGTTTCTGATGTCTGGCCCTAGCGTAATTCAACTGGCATGAGGGTGGGAATTGAAATTTTGTCGCCGTCATCGTTTCCGTCGATGGCCTGACGGTGTTGCAGGTTGCTGGCGTAATGCCAATGTAGCCTCGAATTAACGAATAAATTCTTGTAACGTAAAAAAAATTACGACACAGTGGCACGTCAATTTTTTGCCATGTTGTCATTCAAAAACAAAATTCTATTCGTTGGTTACGGCGCGGTGGCGCAATGTGCGCTGCCCATTCTTGTCAAGCACATCAAGACGCCGGCCAAAAACATCACCGTCATGGATTTTGAGGACCGCAAGGCCGCGCTTGCCCCCTGGATCAAACGGGGCGTCAATTTCGCCCGCCAGCGGGTCACGCGTGAAAACATGGGCACGCTGCTTGGCAAATATCTCGGCGCGGGCGACGTCCTGATTGACCTGGCCTGGAACATTGACGCCTGCGAAATCCTCCAATGGTGCCACGACCACGGCGTGCTCTATATTAATACGTCCGTCGAACTGTGGGACCCGTACGAACATTCCATCAATGCCGCGCCGCAAAAAATGACCCTGTACTGGCGGCACATGAATTTGCGCCGCATGATTTCCAAGTGGGAGAAGCCCGGCCCCACGGCGGTGCTCGAACACGGCGCCAATCCGGGTCTCATCTCGCACTTTACCAAGCAGGGGCTTATCGACATTGGTCATCGTTCCATCAAGGACAAGAAAATCACCGGCAAAGCCGCCGAAGTTGTCCAGCAATTGATTGCCGACCAAAAGTTCAATCAACTTGCACAACAACTGGGCGTGAAGGTCATTCATTGCAGCGAGCGCGATACGCAAATTACGAACCTGCCCAAGCAGGTGGATGAATTTACCAATACGTGGAGCGTTGAAGGTTTCCGTGAAGAAGGCACCACCACCTCCGAAATGGGCTGGGGCACGCACGAAAAAGAACTGCCGCCGCTCGCCTATGAACACAAGGAAGGACCGCGCAACCAGATTTGCCTCGCACAAATGGGCATGAACACCTGGGTGCGTTCCTGGGTGCCGGATTATTGCATTCATGGCATGGTGGTGCGCCACGGCGAAGCCTTTACCATTTCCGACAAACTCACCGTCTGGAAAAACGGCAAGGCCGTTTATCGTCCCACGGTTCACTACGCCTATTGCCCGGCAGACGTGGCCATCGCCTCGCTCAACGAATTGCGCGGCTATGATTACAAGTTGCAGCCCAAGGCCCGCATCTTGAACGACGAAATCACCAGCGGCTCGGACATTCTCGGCGCATTGCTGATGGGCCACGGATATAATTCCTGGTGGATCGGTAGCGACCTGAGCATCGAGGAATCCCGCCGCTTGGTGCCGCATCAGAACGCCACCACCATGCAGGTGGCCATTTCCGTGGTAGGCGCGGTGATGTGGATGATTGAAAATCCGGAACGCGGCGTGGTGGTGCCAGATGAACTGCCGCACGAATACATCCTCAAGATTTCAAAGCCGTACCTGGGTAAATTTATTTCCAAGCCCTACGACTGGACGCCGCTCAAGCATTACACCAACACGTTCCAGGGGTATAATCACCCGAACATCGACCGCAAAGACCCGTGGCAGTTTAAGAACTTTGTTGTGACCAACGCCGCTAAATAATGTTTAAGAAATGATTTCGACCACCGCCTTAAAAAAGCTCGCCCTCAAACACGGCACGCCGTTGTTTGTCATCGACCATGCTGAACTCCGCGCCAATTACGCGATGTTCAAGAAATATTTGCCGCGCGTGCAGGCGTATTACGCGGTGAAGGCGAATTCCGACCCCGAGATTGTTAAAACCTTTTACAAGGCCGGGGCGAGTTTCGATGTGGCCTCCATGCCGGAGTTCGAAAACGTTTGCAGCAACATCAAGCACCTGCCGGCCAAGGAACGGCAGGACTGGATTTGGGATAAAATCATTTACGCGAACCCCATCAAGCCGATTGAGACCTTGCAGGAGTTGAACAAGTACAAGCCGCTGGTCACGTTCGATAATTTTGAGGAAATCCGCAAAATCAAGAAGTACGCGCCGCAAGCCGGTTTGGTGCTGCGTTTGAAGGTGGCCAATACCGGGGCCATGGTGGAGTTGTCCTCCAAGTTTGGCGCGTCGCCCGGCGAAGCCGTGGACATGATCCTGGAAGCGGACCGTTTGGGCCTCACGGTGGAAGGCATCAGCTTCCATGTGGGCAGTCAGACCACGAATTTTGACAATTACGTCCAGGCCATCAATTTGTCCGCGAACATTTACAAGGAAGCACGCGACCGCGGCTATACGAAGATGAACCTGCTCGATATCGGCGGCGGTTTTCCCGCGCCTTACGACGCGAGCGTCAAGCCGTTCCGCGAACTGGCCAAGGTCATCAATGGCGAACTGGACCGTTTGTTTCCCAAGGACGTCCAGATTCTGGCCGAACCCGGCCGTTTCTTTTGTGCCACGGCGGGCACGGCGGTTTCCAAGATTGTGGGCAAGGCTGTGCGCGACGGCAAGCTGTGCTATTACATCAACGACGGTGTGTATCACACGTTCTCCGGCGTTATTTTCGACCACTGCCACTATCATCTCAAGGCGTTCAAGAAGGGGACCACGCAAATCTGCTCGATTTTCGGGCCGACCTGCGACGCCTTGGACGTGGTTTCCATGGCTGAAAACCTCCCGGAGAATCTCGGACTCGACGACCTGTTATACAGCGAACAAATTGGCGCTTACAGCCATGCCTCCTCGACGTATTTCAACGGCTTTCCGCCCGCGACCGTCGTGCATGTGAACCAGTAAGCTGGCTCCAAACATAAAATTATCAATCGCATGGCATCGGCACACCGCCGGTGCCATGTTGTTTTAACGGCAGGAAATTTTATTGCATTGGCCCGGCCAGCCAATACGATGGGCCTAATCCAAGAACTTCCCACTCGTATGAACGCGATTCAATTCTACCTGCGTCCGGTGTTAACCATCGTCCTTTTCGGCTGGCTGGCGGTCGCCCCGGTGGCTCGTGCTGATGGAGATGCCACCAATGCGGTCACGCGCAAGGTGCCCGACTGGCTGCACAGCGCCGTCATGTACGAGATTTTCCCGCGCGATTTTTCTGCCGCCGGAAATTTTAACGGCATCACCGCCCGCCTGGATGAATTGAAAGACCTGGGCGTGGACACGCTCTGGCTCATGCCCATCCACCCATTGGGCCAGCAAATGAAGAAGGGTACTTTAGGCAGCCCGTATTGCGTGCGCGATTTTTATGCCGTGAATCCCGACTACGGCACCACCAATGATTTCAAGAACCTCGTCGCTGAAGCCCATAAGCGCGGAATCAAAGTCATCATGGATATTGTCGCCGGGCATACCTCATGGGACAGCGTGATGATGGCGCACCCTGAATTTTACACCAAGGATGGCAATGGCAAAATGCACCCGCCGTATCCCGATTGGACGGACGTGGCCGAACTGGATTACCGCAACGCCGACCTGCGCCGTTACATGATCGACATGATGAAATACTGGTTGCAGAACTATGGCGTGGATGGCTTCCGCTGCGATACGGCTTTCACCGTGCCGGTTGATTTTTGGGAAGCTGCGGGAGTGGAACTGGATAAAATCAATCCGCAGGCGGTCATTATCACAGATTCCGGCGCGAAGCCGTTGCTGCTCTCCAAGGCTTTCGACATGGACTACGCCGGGAATTTCTACGAATCGCTAAACCGGGTGCTGAGCAGCGAGCAACCCGCCAGCTTGCTTTCGGATGCGTGGCAGCATACGGCGGAACAATTCCCTGTGGGCTCGCTGCACCTGCGGTTTACGGACAACCATAACATGCCCCGCGCCACGGTTCGCTACGGACTGCAAGGCGCGCTGGCCGCCGAAGTGCTCATGCTCACGCTGGATGGCGTGCCGCTATTTTATAACGGCATGGAAGTGGGCGATGCCACGGAATCGGCCGACCCCGCCTTGTTTGAGAAAATGCCGATATTCTGGCAACCCGGTGGCCGGCCGCCGTTGCGCGAGATTTACCGCGACGTTATCAAGCTCCGTAAACAGCACGAGGCATTTACGGGTAGCGACGTGACCTGGTTGACGAATTCCGCGCCGGACGAAGTGGTCAGTTTTCTGCGCCGGGATGCCAAGGATGAATATCTAGTGGTCATCAATTTCTCCAACCGCCGGATGACGGGCACGATTACTTTGCCGGAGGCTGCAACTTATGATTTGGTAAAAATTTCCGGCCAGGCCGCGCCGCTGGACAGCGTGCCGCCGGATTTTCACCTGAACGGCTTTGGCTGGTTTATCTATCACCGGGCGCTTTCGAAATAAGTAGCAGAGGTGTGGGTTTTCATATGGCGTGGCAGGGGGCATTAGCCTTCAATGTGACGGTTGTGCCGATTGCCAAGTTGCGGTAAAGCGTTGTGAAATTTCCTTAAACGTTCTAGCATTCCGGCCATGCAACCGGTTCTCGATTATCTTAAAAAACATCAATCACGTTTTCTGGCGGAATATTGCGAATACCTTCGCTTTCCGAGTGTCTCGGCCCAACCCAAGCATAAAAAGGATTTGCAGGCCTGCGCCGCCTGGCTGGTAGCCCATTGCCGTAAAATTGGCATGGAAGCCAAAATCCGCGAAACTAAAGGCCATCCCATTGTCGTCGCCAAGACGCCGCGCACGAAAAATTCCCGTCTCCCGCATTTCATGGTCTATGGCCATTACGACGTGCAACCGCCGGAACCGTTGGAACTGTGGCAATCGCCGCCGTTCGAACCGCGCATTGTCGGGCGCACCATTTACGCGCGCGGCAGCACCGATAACAAGGGCCAGAATTTCGCGCATCTCAAGGCCATCGAGGCGTATTTGAAAACGGGCACGCCCTTGCCCTGCGATTTGACCTTTGTGATTGAAGGCGAAGAAGAAGTCGGCAGCGAAAGCCTGTCTGGCTTTCTCCATAAAAACCGCCGGGAACTGGATTGCGACGCAGTGGTGATTTCCGATACCGGCATTCCCAGCCTCAAGCATCCCGCGCTGACCTATTCACTGCGCGGCATCATTGCCTTTGAAATCATCCTGCACGGCCCTGCGCGCGATTTGCATTCCGGCGTGTTCGGTGGTTCCGTGGAAAATCCCGCCATGGCCCTGGCCCAATTGCTGGCCAAGGTGCGTGACGACCAGGGGCGCATCAAGATTCCCGGCTTTTACGACGACATCGCGCCGCTCACCAAGTTGGAACGCCAGCAATCGGCGCGCTATCCGCTCAAGGATGCGCAGCTCAAAAAACTGCTGGGCTCGCCGCAATTGTTCGGCGAAAAAGGTTTTACGGCCACCGAGCAGCGCAGTGCGCGGCCCACGTTTGAAATCAACGGGCTCACCAGCGGTTACCAGGGCGAAGGCAGCAAGACCATCGTGCCGTCCTGGGCGCGCGCCAAAATCACGTGCCGCCTCGTGCCTAATCAACGGCCTGAAAAAGTTCGCAAGGCCGTGCTCGCCTATCTCAAGAAGATTTGCCCGCCGACGGTGCGCTTGGAAATCAAGGCCGGCCACGGTGCAGAGGCCTATCACGTATCGCCCACCGGCCCGCTCGCGCAGGCATCCTTGCGCGCGCTCAAGCAGGCGTTTGGCGCGGAACCCATCCTGATGCGCGAAGGCGGTTCCATTCCCATCGTCAATGAGTTCAAAAAGATTCTAGGCGCGGAATCGCTGTTGCTCGGCCTCGGTTTGCCGGATGACAACGCGCATTCGCCCAACGAGAAATTCCATCTGGATTGCTTTGAAAAAGGCCAGCGCATGAGCGCGTTCCTCTGGCAGGAATTGACCCGCTAAACCTGACCCGCCCATAGCGGCCCCAGCAGAGGATGGCAAGAGTTGTAACGGCGGCAGGCGGATGCCTGCCGCCTGTCCAATTTAGCAGCGTGTCCTTTATTGCGACGTTTTAGCCCGATAAAAGAGTTCGAACTCATGCCAGGGGCTTGGTTATGGCGGTCGGTGGGTGGGTGGCACGGATTTCGCTGGTGTTCGGACGACGAAAACATATTTTTTAAAACATGCTTGCAGCAGTCATTCAAAAAACCCCGTGGTGGCAGCATTTTGCCTTCAACTGGTTTGATGTGGCCTTGGTGCTGGTACTGGCCTTTGGCTTTTGGCGCGGACGTAAGCGCGGCATGACCAAGGAACTTCTGCCGTCGCTCCAATGGCTGTCCATCATGCTGTGCGCGGGGCTAGGCCATCCGTATTTGGCCGACTGGTACCAGAAGACTGGCATCATCCGGCAGGTCTTTGGCAGCCATTTCAATGAGCATACCGCCGCGCTGATGTCCGCCTACCTGACCATCACCTTCGTCTTGTTCGTTATTTTTGTGATGCTCAAGCGCAAGTTCAACCCCAAGCTCGAGGGCAGCAATTTGTTTGGCAGCAACGAATATTACTGGGGCGTCGTCGCTGGTTTGGTTCGTTACATTTGCCTGTTGCTGGTAGGATTGGCCCTGCTCAATGCCCCGTTTTACAGCTCAGCAGACATCGAAGCCCAAAAGGCTTATAACAACCGCTGGTACGGCGGCGGCATGAAAGATTTTAACGGCGATTTTTTCCCTCCCATGTACGAGGTGCAGGACACTGTTTTTAAACAGTCCTTGGTTGGGCCGTTCATCAAGCAAAATCTTTCCATGCTGCTGATCAACAGCCTGTCGGGCGGCAAAAAAAACGCCCATACCTGATTTAGCGTCCCAACATGGCCGGTTTTCTTTCCCCCGCCACGCGCGAACAAATTCGTGCCGCCAGCGACATCGTGGATGTCATTGGCTCCTACGTGCCCCTCAAGCGGGCGGGAGCCAGTTACATGGCGCTCTGTCCGTTTCACAAGGAGAAGTCGCCCAGCTTCCACGTCAATCCTGGCAAACAAACCTTTCACTGCTTCGGCTGCCACAAGGGCGGCGACGTCTTCACCTTCGTCAAGGAATACGAAAACATCGGTTTCATGGACGCTGTCCGCCGCCTGGCTGAGCGCGCGAAAATTCCGCTCGAATTTGAAAACACGCCCGGCGCGCAGGAATCGCGGCACCTGAAAGAGCAGCTCCTGGATATCCACGAGCAATTGACGCAACGCTGGCAGAACTGCCTGGACAACGAAGCCGCCGGCCAGCTCGCCCGCGATTACCTGGCCAAGCGCGGTGTTGCCGAAGACAGCATCAAACTGTTTCGCATTGGCGCGGCACCGGAAGCCTGGGACGACACCGTCAACTGGTCCCACAGCAAAAATTTTGACCTGGCCACCGTGGAAAAGGCCGGTCTCATTATCAAGAAGGAGGAAACGGGGCGCTACTACGACCGCTTTCGCGGCCGGCTCATGTTTCCCATCTGCAATGAGCAGGGCAGGGTGATTGGTTTCAGCGGGCGCATACTCACGGGCGATGAAAAAACGGCCAAATACGTCAATTCGCCCGAAACGCCGATATTCACCAAGAGCAAAGTTTTCTTTGGGCTCGATAAATCCAAGCGCGCCATTTTAGATGCGGGCTTTGCCATCATCTGCGAAGGCCAGTTGGATTTGATTGCCTGTTTTGCCAACGGCGTCCAGAACATCGTCGCCCCGCAAGGCACCGCTTTCACCGCCGACCACGCGCGCATCCTCAAACGTTATATCAACGAGGTGGTGCTTTGCTTTGATTCCGATAACGCCGGGCAGAATGCCGCCGTGCGTTCGCTCGATCATCTGATGGCTGCCGGGTTGGCCGTGCGCGTGGCCGTGGTACCCGCGCCGCATGATCCCGACAGCTTCGTCAAAGCCAACGGCGGGGCCGCGTTTCAAAAGCTTATTACTGAGGCCGACGGTTATTTTGATTATTACCTGCACCGGCTTTGCGCCACCAATGATATTACCAGCGACAAAGGCCGGCTGACGGTGCTCCGGGACATGGGCGAGGCCGTGCGCAAAACCGCCAACGACGTCTTGATTGATACCTACGCGCAAAAGACTGCCTTGCGGCTGGGGGTGGCGGCGGAAGCCGTACGCGCCGAGTTCCGCAAAGCGCACGCCCCGGCGGCGGTGGTGCGGCAGGAAACTGAGGAACCCGATGAGATGGCGGAGCCGGTGGAGGAGATTGCCCAGCCAACGGCGCTGGAATTTCATCTGCTTAAACTGCTGTTGCTTCATGACGAACTGGTTGCCTGGGCGCTTGCGCATCTGGATGTCCATTGGATTACCAACGAGCACGTGCGGCAGATTGTGGACCTGCGGCTCGCGGCGCAGGAACATGAAACCTGGCACAGCCTCGCGGAATTTCTGGAGGCATTTGAATCCGCCGCCGTGCGCAGCCTCATCACCGAGGCGGTGGTGGAAGACCGGAAAATGCCCAATACGGAAACTCAGCTTGCCGATGTGACCCTGAAATTGCGCAACCAGTTTTTGGACCGTCAAATTGGCGCGCTCACCCACAAAATCAGCCAGCCGGACCTCAGCGACGACGAACGCGTCGCCACCTTGCGCGAACAAATGAAGCTCAAAGAACTAAAACGGTCTCCCTTGGCACCTATTAAAAGTGTTTGAGCAGGTTGGCGGGTGAAAACATAAAAAGGGCAAATCGGAGGTTTGAACGCAGGTGTCAGAACTTTTAGATTCCTCGAATAAATGTAAGTGTTCGTCTGCCAAGCGGGGTCGAATAATTGATTAAAGCCTGAGCGTTTTTCGTTTTTATCGCACATCTTTACTTGCTAGCTTCGATACGACACCAAAATGACCAAAGGCTGCCCAGATAAAATTTTTAGAGCCATGTCTAAAATCAATGCCGGAACGGTCGGTTTCCATCGCCTGTTTATTCGGTTGGTGGCATTCGTTGTTTGTGCATTATGGTTGATCCCATGGACGGCATTCCCAGTGATGGCGGAAAGCCCAAGCCAGCAAGAATGGCAAAGAGCGCATGATTTTTATGACGCTATTTGGAGGGGTGATTTTTCGAATATTATGGAATCTGTTAAACGGAATCCGCAAATTGTAAACCAGCCACTATGGACACGGGAGGAGCCAATAAGCGTAGCCGTAGACTGCGGCCAATTGGCTATTGCAGAACTTTTGTTGACGAACCGTGCAAATGTCAATGCGCGAGGGCGATTTGGGGAAACGCCGTTGCACTATGCCGCGCTTAAAGGGAATGTTGAAATGGTAAAATTACTTCTGAAATACAAGGCGGATATTAATGCCCAAGATGATGATCACATATCCCCCATTGTTTACTCATACAAGAGTGTTGAGGTCATTAAAACACTCTTGGCATATGGTGCCAACTTAAACGCCAAAAATTCAGGTAATACACTTCTTTGGATGGCTGTGGCCGACTTTCAAAACGCCGGGCCAGGGGTAATTGAATTTATGATCACAAATGGTGTGGATGTTTCCATTTGTGGAACCGAACCGATTTCTGATGCCGTGCTTCTGGATAATACAAACGTAACAAAGCTTTTGTTGCCTCTCTATGCCAAAGCCGGGAATCCTGAAGTGCGCCGGGGTTTCCACTATGTTTTAGCTGAGGTAATGGAAGGAGACAAGGGCGGTATGGTGAAAGCAATGTTTGGTATGCTCCTACAATACCCGACCAATGATTTGCAAAAAGCAATTATTGCAGATGACATCGCCACAATTAATACCTTGCTGCTGAACGATCCTGCTTCCGTAAACGCCAAAGACTATTTTGACTGGTCGCCATTGCATCTAGCGGCCATCACTGGAACGGCGAAAGCGGCAGAATTGCTGATAGCGCATGGTGCTGATGTCAATGCACGAGATGAAATGGACAACACGCCGTTACTGTGGGCGGCGTTTTTCGGCCATGAACCTATGGTGGATTTGCTTCTGGCACACAAAGCAGATGTGAATGCTTTGGGAAATAAAGGCAATGCAGCAAGCTCATTGTATTCAACGATGTCGCTGGAATTGGCGATTCGCAACGGGTTTTCTTCCATAGCCCTAAAGTTGATTACCAATGGAGCCGACTTGGCTCCACACGATTGGTGGCAAAACTCGCCGCTGCATATTGCCACGGAAAAGACAAATATTGAGGTGATGAAGGCATTGTTATCGCACGCGGCAAAAATTGATTCCACCCGTTGCATCGGAAACAATCAAACACCCTTGGACATTGCAATTTGTGGCGATTCGCCTGAAGCCGTCGATCTATTGATTGCACATGGGGCAAGCTTGGAAACACAAATTTGTCAGTTAAATGGCGGCAAAATGACCTTGTTTCATCTGTGGGCTGAAAGGGGCAGCAATACGAACATTGCTGCAAGGTTGCTTTCGGCGGGGTGTGACCCGAACGCAACGAATGAAAACGGGCAAACGCCATTGCATATTGCCATTCGGAGATGGAAATGTACTTTCAGACCCGACCCGACGACGTTCAAGCAGTTGAGTCTAACGAACAGAGTGCCGATGAAATGGAACCTGTACGACTCAGGCGGAGAGTCAGTGATCTGGCTTTTGAATCATCGTGCGCAGGCAAATGCCAAGGATACGAATGGCCAAACAGCTCTGCACATAATTGCCAAGACGGCGAACACAAAGGCGATTCAATTTTTGTTGAATCATGGTGCGGATATCAATAGCAGGGACAAAAATGGCAAAACTCCATTAGAACTCATGGAGGACTATAAAATTGCTTGTCACAACGACTGGCATGGTTCTCCAATTCCGGATTTCAAACCAGCGGAAGACCTGCTGCTCACCAATAACGCAATCGGAGCGATTCAAAGCCCGTAACAACGGGGGGATCTGTGATATACTTTTCGTGGCAGATTTTGAATATATGAGTCGTGGTGGATTTTGGAGAGCGATAGACCACAGCAGCGGGGAGATTATAGTTTAGACCTGCCATTCGGAATGAAATGAATAGACTTTGAGCATGATTACTCAAGAGCACTTTGGCAAAACCCAGGACCAACGCCCGGTGGAACTCTATACGCTGCGCAATCGCAAGGGTTGCGAGGTTAAAATCATGACTTACGGCGGTATCGTGGTTTCGTTGAAGGTGCCGGACAAGCAGGGAAAACTTGGCGATGTGGTGCTGGGCTATGACCATCTTGAGGGGTATCTGAAAAAGAACCCGTGTTTCGGCGCGTTGGTGGGCCGTTATGGCAACCGTATTGCGCGCGGGAAATTTTCCCTGGATGGAGTGAATTATAGTCTGGCCATTAATAACGGGCCGAATCATTTGCACGGCGGGTTGGTGGGGTTCGACAAGGTGTTGTGGCAGGCACGTCCCAGCGATTCTCCTCAAGGTCCACGGTTGGAACTGACGTACCTGAGCCGCGATGGCGAGGAGGGGTATCCCGGTAATTTGTCAGTGACGGCCGTTTATGGCCTGACGGAGGACAACGCGTTGAGTGTTGATTTTACGGCGGTGACGGATAAAAAGACCGTCTGCAATCTGACGCATCATTCCTATTTCAACCTGGCTGGAGGCGGCGATGTGCTCGGGCATCTGGTGCATGTTAATGCGGACCGGTTTACGCCGGTGGATGAGGGGCTGATTCCCACGGGCGAATTGCGTTTGGTGGCGGGTACGCCGCTGGATTTTCGCCGGCCGGCTGCGATCGGCCTGCGCATCAACGATACGCGTGATGAGCAGATGCGGCTTGGCAACGGTTACGATCACAATTATGTGCTGAATAAAAAGGGCAACGAACTCTCGCTGGCGGCGCGGGTGATGGAGCCTGTGTCCAGCCGCACGATGGAGGTGTGGACCACGGAGCCGGGTATGCAATTCTACACCGGGAATTTTTTGGACGGCACCATTGCTGGCAAGTACGGCCAGACCTATCAAGCCCGCACCGGTTTCTGTTTCGAGCCGCAACATTTTCCCGACTCACCGAATCACCCGGAGTTTCCCTCAACAGAATTGAAACCGGGTGACACGTATCGCAATACGATTTTGTACAAGTTTGGCGTGGTTTGAGCCGCGAAACCGCTGCTATTTGATCTTCTTCAGGCGGGCGGGGAGTGCCGGTTGCGCAGTCAGCCGGCATTGGGGTGGAAAATAAAACTGACGAGTCACAGTTTTTTCGCCCGTATTTACGGGCCTTTCCTTGGTGCGCAACCTTCATGCGCGAGCCGGTAATTATGAAACTTGTGTTCAAATAATACAGGTTGATTGTGCTGTGACCTCATGGCACGTCAGCATTAATTTGAATGCTAGAAATAATCATAACAAATATACAAATATGAATGGTCTGAACAATGTTTTGATTGTGACTTCGCGCTCCCGCCGGCGGGCTTTTACCTTGATCGAGTTGCTGGTGGTCATCGCCATCATCGCCATTCTGGCTGCCATGTTGTTGCCCGCGCTGGCCAAGGCCAAGCAGAAGGCGCAGCAGGTGCAATGCTTAAACAACATGAAGCAACTGGGGCTGGCGGCGAATTTGTATCTGGGCGACTGCAATGATACGTATCCCGGGCGTTCCAGCACCATGTACTATTGGCTGGGGCGCGCTGGTTCGGGCGGGTATGCCAGCCTGGATGCGACCATGCGTCCTTTGAATCAATATCTGGGCAAGTTTCAAGCTACGTCGGACGTGCCCCCGGCACATTGCCCGAATGATCAGACCAGCACCGGCACACATTTGAGTTCCTACGATAACTTTGGGTCTTCCTACGCAGCGAATTGCAACCTGGCACTCCCGAATACCCTCAGTTTGCTGAACAGCACCCCCTTCATGGACCATTACGGCAATACGATTTATCCGAGCATAAAAGCGGGCTCGATTCACTCGCCGTCGCGAATGATAACGCTGGCGGAGAATGGCGCATTTTTTCCTTCTTGGGACGGGTATGACCCTGGCAGCAGCAGCGATGCCGGCGCAGCACAGAATATTGTAGAATACCGTCACACCAAGCCCTTCACTGACCGCTGGAATGTCACCTATGCCGATGGTCATGCCTCATTCACTACCATCATCATGAAGCTAGGGGTCAATGTCATGTATACCTCCGACTACACGTTCGATTGCACCCAATGACCCTGCCTGCGACCCCTCAACCCCCCTGTTCGAGCCCTACCGCCCCTTAAGTCACAAGTAATCCTGTCCCAAAAACACAGAATATGAACAAAATAATCGGTTTCCTAACCTTGATAGCGGTGCTGACGTTATCAACCGTCACCCGTGCCAATACATATACGAAGGCAGATAATAATGCCTCGCTCGATCAAGCCGTGAGTTGGGGCGGCACAGCCCCAGGCAGCGGCGACATCGCCAACTGGTCCGGCGCCTACTCGGCGAACATCACGACCAATTCACTATTGGCAGCCATGCCGGGAAGCGCCTTGTCGTGGCAGGGTTTTTCCGTGGGCACGATTACCGGTACGGCGCTGACGACGAACACGATTTACGCAAACATTACCAACATCACGGCGGCAACCGAGGCAGTGGTCAACGGTTTTAACGTGGTGACCATCACCACCAAGGCAAACCATGGCTTTGAGCCTGGGCAGTCGGTGACTATCGCCGGGATTACGCCGGCGGGCTACAACGGCACGTACATCGTGGCGGGTGCGCCGGCGGCAACGCAGTTTACTTATACGAACGCCACCGGCTCGCTGGCGGCTGGCACGACGACGTTGGGCACGGTATCGAGCGCCATTTATATTGGCGGGGCTGGCACGCCGACGGCGGGCAGCGCGCTGACGATTGGTTCGTCAGGCATCAATTTATCGTCAGCCAACGTGAGTGTGGTGGTCAATAACACCGACGTTTCGTTTAATGGCAATCAACATTGGCAACTGGCGGCAGGCATCGTTTTGCGTTTCTCGGACGGTGGCGTTTCCGGTGCCACGGCGCGTTGTGCCACATCTGGCAACGATGGTTTGATCGAAATTTCCGGTTCCGGTATTGCCAGCCTCAACGAAGGCGGCGCTTCGGGCTTTACCGACGCCAACAGTTTTTCACCTTTCACGGGCTCATGGCAGGTGGACAGCGGGGCAACTTTGCGCGCCTTGCGCAACGGTGCCACGGCTTTTGGTTCCGGAAGCATTACTTTGAATGGCGGCACGCTGGCGGTCGGCGGCATCAGCGGTGACGTCGGTAACTGGACCTGGAATACCACCATCAATTTGAATCCCTCAACGACCAGTTATATATCGGAGCATAACGTGGCGGGATCGGGACGTTCTTTGCTGCTCACGGGGGCCATTTCGGGCTCTGGCAATCTCGTGTTTACCGAGCCATTGGTGGGGGCCACAACCTTCACCAGCCAGGATTTGGGTTTCGTTCTTTCGGGTTCTGACAGCATGTCTGGTACGATTACCATCGGCGGCCCAAATGAAAATGGCGTGGCCGGTCGTTTGACCTATGTGCGTGTGGGCGGCAACGCCACCGGCACGGCTACCACCGTCGGCGCGGGTGCCTATGGTTCGCTTGGTACTGCGAACGTGGTGAATAATGGTGTGCTAACCTTTACCGAAACCGGCGCGCTGAATGTACCCGGCCAAATTTCTGGCACCGGCACGTTGCGCATCGGCAGTCTCCAAAGCAACACCGGCACTGGCGGTTATGTGGGCGATGCCAATCAGACCATTACCCTTAACGGAGCGAATACCTACACCGGCCCCACCATCATTAATGCCGGTATCTTGCAACTGGCGACGGGTGCCAGCATTGCGAATACGCCCAATATTACAATTACTACCAACAGCGTGAATGCCGGCGCGGTGATAAACACGTTTGATGTCTCGCAACTCACCAGTGGTTTCTCGACGGCGGCAGGTCAGACGCTCTCGTTAAATGGTGGCCAAGTCACTGGCAGTCTCACCTTGCCCGTTGGCAGTACCAACGTATTCGCTCCGGGCGGCAGCAATGTAGTTGGCACTTTGACCATTACTGGCAACCTCACCTTGTCTGGCGGCACCAACATCATGGTCATGGATATTAACAACAGCGCAAATGACCAAATCACAGTGGGTGGCAACCTGACGGCTTCCGGTGTGACGACCTTCCAATTTCTTCCGCCGAACACCGGGCTGAATGCCGGTACGTATAATTTGATCACGGCGTCGGGAACTTTGACTGCGACCCCGGCCAACTTCGCCATTTCCGGCCTGGCGTCTGGCGTACGTCCCCAGACTTTCAGCATTGCCGTTAACGGCAATGCGGTACAACTCGTTGTGGTGGGCAGTCCGGGCAATTTGCTCTGGGTTGGCGATGGAACGGCCAATATATGGAGCACGGCCACGACGTTCTCCAACTGGTTCAATCAAGTTACTTCGCTGAAAGATATTTTTGTACAAAACGACCAGGTGACCTTTGATGACACTGGTTCGGCCTCCCCGGCGATTAATCTTACGGGCAGTTTGGCTCCGAGCAGTGTTACCGTGAATGGCACGCAAAATTATAAATTTGGCGGTTCTGGTCAGATTGTTGGACCGGGCGGATTGACCATGAACAATTCCGGCATATTGACCATGAACGTCTCCAACAGCTTTGTTGGGCCGGTATTAATTGGTGCTGGTATGATCGCCATTACGAACGAGTCCGCCTTGGGCGAACCAACCAACTATTCATCCAGCAGCCTTACGCTTAACAATGGTGGCGCATTGTTGATTACCAATTCGCTAACGCTGGGTATTAATACCAACCGCGGAATTTTGATCGGCACCGGCGGCGGTACATTTGATGTGACCAACGGTGCGGCGGTCACTATTTCCAGTATCGTTGGCGACCCCTCTGGTTCCAGTGTGGTTACCAAGACCGGTAATGGTACCTTGACGCTCAACGGCAATAACAATTATGGCGGCGGCACCATTGTTAATGGTGGCCTCGTAGTGTGTGGCACCAGTCACGGCTTGGGGCTTAATGGAAGTTGGAGTCCCGGTTTCACTTTACAGAGTGGTGTGGTGGACATCAACGGCCAGGGCAATTACGGCAATACCAACATCGGAGTAAATACCAACTACCTGTTTAATAACGTCTTCATCACTTTTGCGGGAAATCCCGGGGCGACCATGGTTTTAACGGACTCGGTGCCGGGACATGCCGGGTTCGGTGTGAATGGGACGGCCTCTATCAATAATGTCATCACCTACAACGGCGCAAATAATCCCGGCAAGGCGATCATCAGTGCTCCATGGTATGCGGTAGGTACTGGCGCAGCGGCGCGCACCTGTGTGGTGGAAGTGGATCCCACCAGCGCCACCAACATCAGCCTTGAATGCCAAGGTCAAATGAGTTCGCAGTCTTATGAAGGCAAGGTGGCCACCATCCAGAAAACTGGCTCAGGTGTCATGGAGATTTCCTCCACCAATTATTACCCGAACATGCAGGTGACCGCCGGGACCTTGCTCGTTAACAACACTTACGCGCTGGGCGCAGACCGTTCGCCGAATTACAATGGAGTTGGCACCGGCAGCCCGCACAAGTTGATCGTGGACGGTGGCACGGTGGACTTGAATGGTTTTAGCCCGTCGGTTGGCGCATTGAGCGACAATGGTGGCATCACCACTGGCCTCATCGACAATAACGGTGCTTCCGCCAGTATGCTTACACTGGGTTATTCCGTGAGCAATACGGTGAACAATGCCAGCTACGCGGGCGTCATTGCCGATGGCACGTCGGTCGTATCCATCCTGAAAATCGGCACGAATTCGCAAGTGCTGGCCGGGATCAACACGTACTCCGGTTTGACAACGGTTAGCAACGGCACATTGGTCGTTAATACGCCTGGCCAAATTGGCCTGGGCGCTGCCACCAACACGGTTACGGTTCTCGGGGGCGCAGCGGGTACGTTGGGCGGTTCAGGCATCATCAATGCACCGGTGGTAGTAATGCCGGGTGGCACGCTGGCACCTGCTGCTGGGGTTGCCGCAACGGTTGCAGTGACTATTAGCACCAACTTGACCTTGAGCGGTACGAACATCATGAACGTCAACAAGGATGCAGCGACCAATGACTTGGTTGTTCTTAATCAAGGCAAGGTCAACTACGGTGGTACGCTGGTTGTTCTGACCAATTTAATGAGCAGCACCACTTTGGCCCTGGGCGATAGTTTTCAGTTGTACAGTGCGCCGGGTTATACCGGGAACTTCAACAGCATTGTTGGTTCGCCGGGCACAGGCCTCTCGTGGAACTTTAATCCGGCCAGCGGCATCTTGAGCGTGGTGACTGCGATGGCGTCCAACCCGACAAACATCACCTATGTCGTGACCAATAGCACCATGACGTTGTCATGGCCCTCGGATCATCTCGGTTGGCTGCTGCAATCGCAAACGAATGCGTTGAGCGTTGGCATTGGCACGAACTGGGCGGACATTCTCGGCAGCGATTCTCAAACCCAGGCGGTGATCAACATCAACTCGCTGAATCCCGCCGTGTTCTATCGCCTGCGCCATCCGTGATTTGAACGGCAAGGACGTTTGCCAGTTTTAACGAATACGGTTTTGAAATCACGTGAAGTTGTTTCTCATCGCCACCGCTTGTTTGGGGTGCATCACGTTGTGCTCCTCGGCGGCACCCATAGTGCCGCCGAGTGCCACCAACGTTTATGCGTGGTTTGCCGGAGACAGCAGTCTCGTTGTTGGGGCTGATAATTACAGCGTGACGAGCTGGACGAACCTGGGCGTTGCCGCAACTAACAGTACATCTACGCAGGCTGGCCGCAATTTGGTCAACTTGACGGGCTCTCCACAAAAACGTTACTTACGGTTCGCCGGAGGTGGTGCGGCTGGGGCGGTTGTCTTTGGTGGCTCTGGTGGTACCGATGGTATCTGGGCCACCAAAGGCAACTTCGGCATTCTGACTAATAATTACACGGTTGTTGCCTGTATATTGGTAAGCAATGCGGCGCCGGAGGGATTTCTTTTTGACGGCACTTCCACCACTCCTGGTTATACCCGGTCACTGGTTTGGTCCAACAACTGGCGCATCAGTGCCACTAGCAGCACCGGAACTGTTACGGTACCGGTGACAACCAATGTATGGCAGATTCACAGCTACGTTGTTGGCACCAATAGCGGTGCGCCCATGTTTCAACAGTACATCAACGGAGCGCAAGTCGGGAATGTCTCAGTAAGTTCCCCCGATTATTTGAGCGGCCTGATGATCGGTGCCAACGTCTCGCAAGCTTACGGCATCCAGGGCACGGTGGCCGAATTTCTGGTTTTTAACTCAGCGCTTGATGATGCAACCCGCACCAATGTAGAAGGGTATCTATCCAATAAATGGGCTGGCGTGGTGAGCGATGCCAGTGCGCCGCCGCCGCCCGCACCTTATGTGTATGTTCCGCTATTTGTCAGCGGCACGGGTTATCCGGAATATCGGATTCCAGCCATGGTGACAGCGTCCAATGGAACGGTAATCGCCGTGGCCGATGGACGCCAGGGTAATGGAGATATTCCCAATCCGATTGATTGCGTGTGCCGCCGAAGCTTTGATAACGGCTACACTTGGGCGCCAATGCAAGTCATTGCCGATTACGGCAGCAACCAGGGTTCAAGCGATGTGGATACTTACCCGGCTTACGGAATTACCAGCCCGATTGCCCGGCGTTGCGCGGGCGATGCATCGCTGTTGTTGGATCGTACAAATGGCCGTGTCTGGGTGCTTTATGACAATGGTGCCCCGGCTTCCGGGCAGTTCAATAGCCGCGCCATAAAACTGGAAATGCGTTATAGCGATGACAATGGCGCTACGTGGTCAGCACGGCTTGATGTTGAGGCGCTTAATCCAAGCCTGAGGCCCGCCAAGGCCTCGGCCCCGGAATTTATCACGGGCCCCGGCAATGGTATTCAACTTTCCGCCGGGTCCAAGGCCGGGCGGCTGATTTTCCCGGTTTATATCTACGGCAGCGGCAGTCAGGATTATTCCTCGGTCATCTACAGTGATGACCACGGCGTAACCTGGCAACGTGGCGGAGTTGCCGGCACCGGCGGTGGTGAAGTCCAGATGGTGGAAACGCCAAACGGCGGCTTGTTGGCGTCGATGCGCGACAATGCATTTTCATGGAGTGGTGTTCGCACCTTCAGCCGCAGCACGGACGGCGGCATCACTTGGGGGGCTTTAGTTACAAATACTGTCAACCCGCCAACAATTTTGGACCCGCAATGTCAGGGGAGCATCCTGCGGTTGTCATTCACGAACTCCGGAACCCCCAGCCGCATTGTGCTGGCTAATTGCGACAGCTCATCATCGCGCGTTGCCATGACGTTACGCATCAGCTATGACGAAGGCGTTACGTGGCCGGTGAGCAACTTGGTTTATTCCGGCGTTTCGGGTTACTCCGCTTTGACAAAAATGGCCAACGGAGAAATCGGTTTGCTCAACGAGGTCAACAGCTTTGCACGCATTGATTTTGTGGCACGGACTGCTTATACCATTTCGGGCGGAAGCGATACCAATTTGCTGGGAGCGTCTAGTTTTCTGCCCGCGAGCATTTCGAACACTATCGGCAGCGCGTCCACTTATCTGAATTTCTCGGCCATCTCGAATAACGCCTACACTGTGCAGTGTTGTACAAATTTGATAATCCCGTCCTGGCAACGGTGGATGGATTTTTCGCCGCTCACATCCAATTCGGTGGCGCAACTTTTGGTGAATCCCACCAACCCGACGCAATATTTCCGCGTCGTTACGCCCCAAGTTCCATAAAAGCTACACCCCGAGGATGCACCGCCATGAACATCATTTTAGGTTTTTTATTGAATGGTCCGGGACGGTCGGCTAATTGATGTGCCATGACGTTTCCGCTTGTAGAAGGTGGTTTGAAGGTGCCGCAACGGCTTTCCCTGGTGACACAAGCGGTTGGGATCTTAAAGGAGAATATCAACACCGGCTACTGGTCTGGCGAGTTGCCGGGTGAGCACGAATTATGCGGTTATTTGCACGTGAGCCGGGTTACGTTGAGAAAAGCCCTGGACGAACTTCAGCGTGAAGGTTTGGTGCGTTCAAGCCAGGGCAAGCGCCGTACAATTGTGCCGGACCGGAGGCATTCGCAGATGCAAAATAAGCGGGTCATTTTGCTGACCGAATTGCCATTGCACCTGTTGCATCCATTCACCATCTACTGGATGGATTGTTTGCGCGAGCACTTGAGCGAAACCGGCTATCGGTTGGAAATCCATGTTGGCCAGGCGGCGTTTGGCACCAACGTGGACCGGTCCTTGTCGCAAATGCAAAAGCAGTTTCGACCCGTTGGTTGGGTGCTTTACCGTTCCAATGAGCGGATGCAGCACTGGTTTTCCAAGCACTCACTGCCGTGTGTCATTGCGGGTTCGCGTCATCCCAATATCCGGTTGCCGTCGGTGGATGTGGATTATCGCGCGGTTTGCCGGCATGCGGTGGGGCAATTTCTGGCCCGCAAGCACAAGCATATTGTCTTCTTGAATCCGGAGTCTGGCGCGGCTGGTGATTTGGACAGTGAGCAGGGATTTATGGAGGCCGCTAAATCAGCCCAGGACGAGGAGACGCGGGCGACCGTGGTGCGGCATGATGGCACCGTGCAGGGCATCTGTAATAAACTCGATCTTTTGTTGCAACGGCCCAATCGCCCCACGGCTTTTTTAGTGGCGCGTCCCGCGTTTGTACTCACGGCGGTCAGTCATTTCCTCCGTAAAAATCTGAACCTGCCGCGGGACGTGGCGCTGATTTCGCGGGATGATGATTCATTCCTTGAGAGCGTGGTGCCCACCATCAGCCGGTACACCTCCAACCCGACGGTTTTTGCCCACAAGGTTTCCCGGGCGGTGCTGGAGATTCTCGGCGGTGGCGTGCTGTCACGATCTGATATTCGCATGATGCCGACTTTTGTTGCCGGTCAAACATCCGGGTGACGAACTCCCAACTGGTCGTGGGGCTTGGCCGCGCCTTTATTCATGTATCCTTTTAATACAAGTATTTTGAATTTGGGTTTTGGCCATAAAGAGAGCTTAATGTGGTCATGATTCAAATTTGGCAACGGTGGGCGTGCGGCGGCAAAAATGCGGCCGTGCTGGCGGTGTAAATTTGCAGGGACCATGAAATTTACCGGTCACTTTTACAGTTTGAATTTTCGGTTAACACTGAACAAAGCAATTTATTTCTTTTTGGTTATGTCGTTCCTTGCTGTAGATAAAATTTCGTCGGCCAGCCTGTCGTTGTATTGGGCGCAGCTGCCGCCGGTGCCGGACAAATTGGGAGTGGCCGCGCCGTTCGTGGGCGAGAGTGACGGAGCACTACTGGTGGCGGGCGGAGCTAATTTTCCCAACGGCTATCCCTGGCAGGGCGGTAAAAAAGCCTGGCACGATACGATCTATGCACTGTCGGCCACCAATGGCCAGTGGCAAAACGTCGGCCATTTGCAACGCCCGCTGGCTTATGGCATTTCCTTGAGCATTCCCCAAGGAGTACTTTGTATCGGTGGCAGCGATGCTGGCCGGCATTACGCTGATGTTTTCCTGATGCAATACGTCACAAACACGCTAAGCATCAAAAATTATCCGAGCTTGCCGGTACCGCTCGCCAATGCCGCCGGTGCGGTGGTTGGTTCTCAGATTTTTGTTTGCGGCGGCTCGGACCAACCTGGTGAACTGGCCGCCTTTAACCGGTTGTTTATGCTCGATCTTGCCGCGCCTGTTCCGCATTGGCTGGAACTGGAGCCTTGTCCGGGCAAGGCCCGTATTTTGCCGGTGGCAGCCGCCATTAAAGACACATTTTATCTTGCTGGCGGAGCTGCGTTGGAACCGGCCAACGGCCATATTTCCCGCGTTTATTTACGGGATACCTGGAGCTATCAACCCGGCCACGGCTGGCATCGGCTGGCGGATTTGCCCAAGCCTTCAGTGGCGGCGCCTTCGCCTGCGCCGGGAATGGGTTCGGAATTTTTCCTGGTGGGCGGCGATGACGGTTCACTGGCAAATTTTAAACCGGTCGAAAATCATCCGGGTTTTCCCAAAACCATCATGGCCTACGACGCCGATAAAAATGTGTGGCGCACGGACGGGGATATTCCGGCTGCGCGCGCCACGACCCCGGTTGTCTGGTGGCAGGACCGGTTTGTTATTCCATGCGGAGAAATGCGCCCCGGTGTTCGTTCGCCTGAAGTCTGGACTTTGAGCTTGCGAACAAATAACTAGGGGGCATGCCAGATTCTCAACAACCCGGTTTACGTGCGTGGCTGGTGGTCGGTTTGCTGTTCCCGGTTGCCTTGCTCAACTATCTCGACCGGCAGATGCTGGCGACCATGGGTATTTCCATTCGCGCAGATTTTGCCGAATTGCAGGGGCTTGACGGAGCGGAAAATTTTGGCCGGCTTATGTCCATTTTCATGTGGGTGTATGCGATTTGCAGTCCGCTGAGCGGAATCCTGGCCGGCTGGCTCAATCGCAAATGGATGATTGTATTCAGTCTGGCCGTTTGGTCCGCCGTTACCTTGACCATGGGACACGTACATAATTATCAGGAGCTTTACTGGCTCCGCGCCGTGATGGGCATCAGCGAGGCGTTTTATATTCCCGCTGGCTTGTCCTTAATCACTGATTTTCATCAAGGGCCAACGCGTTCGCTGGCGGTGGGAATTCATATGAGTGGCATTTACCTTGGCCAGGCGCTGGGCGGGGTAGGGGGTTGGATTGCGCAAGATATTTCCTGGCGGGCGGCTTTTGGGAGTTGTGGCGTCATTGGAGTGGTCTATGCGTTTGTGCTGGCTGCATTTCTGCGGGAATATCGCAGAGATAATTCTGAGCCAACCACGCACGAGACGGGTTCAATTTCCATGAGACTTTCCACGGCAAAAATTTATTGGATTGGTTTTATCATACTGGTCTTGTGTTTTTCACTGCCGAGTTTGCCGGGCTGGGCCATCAAGAACTGGCTGCCGACGCTGTTGCAAGATCGCTTTACGCTCGACCAAAAAAGCTCCGGCTTATGGGCTACGATGATGACAGCCGGCGCTGGTTTTTTTGGAGTTTTAGTCGGGGGCAAGCTCTCTGATTATCTGGTGCAGCGCACCGTGCGTGGACGCGTTTTGGTTAGTGCCAGTGGACTCATGTTGACCGTTCCCGCCCTGCTGGGCATTGCCTACGCGCCGACTCCTGTTCTAGCGATTGGCAGCGCGGCGTTATATGGGTTTGGTTTTGGTATGTTCGATGCCAATAACATGCCTATTTTGTGCCAATTGGCACCGGCACGTTTTCGGGCCGCAGGCTACGGGATAATGAATTTTTGCGGTATCACTGCGGGTGCATTGTTGACGCCGCTGCTGGGCAAGCTCAAAGACCATGGCGTTCCGCTCTATACCGGCTTTGCGGCTTGCACCATTCCCGCAGCCATGGCGGTGGTATTTATGCTGATGCTCCGCCCTGGTAGTCGTGATTGTGGAACAGTTGAACCCGCCAAATAATTTATGTTGAACTCAAAAAAATTAACCGGTCTCGTGGCTGCGGCACATACGCCGTTCAAGCCGGACGGCACCTTGAATTTGTCCGTCGTCGAAAAACAGGCGGCGTACTTTATTAAAAATGGCATCACGGCGTCGTTTATTGGCGGCAGTACCGGTGAGAGTCATTCATTATCCGTGGATGAACGCCGGCAACTGGCGCAGCGCTGGCTGCAGGTCACGCGCGGTTCCAAGTTGGATGTCATTGTCCACGTGGGCTCCAACTGCCTTACTGATGCGCGTGAACTGGCGGCGCAGGCGCAAAAGATTGGCGCGAGCGCGGTGTCTGCCTTGGCTCCATCCTATTTCAAGCCCCGTACCGTGGCGGATTTAATTGAATCCTGCGCCTTGGTCGCCTCCGCTGCTCCGAAGCTGCCGTTTTATTTTTATGACATTCCCGTGCTGACGGGCGTAAGTCTTTCCATGCCCGATTTCCTGGCCCAAGGCCGCAAGCGGATTCCAAATCTCGCGGGTATCAAATGGACCAACAGCGATTTGTATTCGTATCAACTTTGCCGGCATACGCCTGGCGACTTTGATCTGCCGTGGGGCAACGATGAATACATGCTGGCTGCACTGGCATTGGGCGCAACGGGGGCGGTAGGTAGTACCTATTGTTTCGCCGCGCCGGTTTATCATCGCTTGTGGAAGGCATTTGCAGCGGGCGATTTGGTGACTGCGCGACGCGAGCAATACCGGTCCTGCCAAATTGTGCGCGCGCTGGCCAGTTATGGATATATGGGCGCAGCCAAGGCGACTTTGAAGATGCTCGGTTTGAATGTTGGACCCGCGCGTTTGCCAAATTCAAATCTGTCTGCCGAACAGGTGAAGCAACTGCGCAAGCAACTTGAAGTGCTGGGCTTTTTCGAGTGGATTAAAGTTTAAGACCACGCCAGCCCTATCGCCATGTTGAATCGAGCTATGAAAACCAAGGATGGAAACCGGGCGTTAAAGCCTGTGAATCGCGCCTTGTCCGCGCGCCAAGTTGAGGTGTTGACGCTGGTTTCCAGGGGGCTGAATCAACGCGAGATCGCCAGCTCTTTGGGCGTGCGCTACTACACCGTTGGCGAACATCTGAAGCAAACCTATCGGAAATTGGGGGTTCATAACCGGGCGGCTGCGGTAACGTTGGCTCTACGGCAAGGTTTGTTGAACGAACGTACGCTGGATGCCGGAGGAAAATCCTTGGGGATTGAAAAGACTGCCAATCGATTTTTTCGGCGGCACCCAGCACTGCCGCCCAGCCTGAAAACGCCGCCCGCCCGTTTCATAGCGCAGCAATGCCCCCATTGCGGTCAGCATTTGGAAGGTCAAATCAAACCATAATGGCAGCCACTATTTGATGTTAGCCTGTTTCCGCAATATGGATTTCCTGTTTAGACGAATTTGTCTGGTTGTTTTAATAAGCATGTCCATGCCGGCTTGGAATGCGTTGGCTGGGGTACCCGCCTTGATACCCGCGCCCCAGTCCGTGGAATGGACCAGCGGAGAACTGAGTTGTTCTCATTACCAAATTATCGCTTCGCAGCAGGCGGATGCCGCAGTCGGCGAATTGCGCCATATTTTGGCGGGAGCAGAGGAATCTTCCTCAGGCACAAAGCTTACCCTGCAACTTGGAACTATTTCGGTAACAAACGATGAAGCCTATACACTCGACGCCAAAGCTGACGGTGTTTTGATTACTGCGCAAACTCCGATAGGGTTATTTTACGGCGTGGAGACTTTGCGGCAACTGCTGGCCAATACCACTTCGTTACCGTGCTGTCATATCGTTGATTGGCCGGCGTTTCCCTGGCGCGGTTTCATGCATGACGTTGGCCGCAATTTCCAGGACATCGCGTTGCTGAAGCGGTTTGTGGATGTCATGGCCCAATACAAGATGAACATTTTCCACTTTCATCTTACGGATAATCCAGGCTGGCGTATTCAATGCCTGGTGCATCCCGAATTAAATGCGCCTCAAAGTTATCTGCCCACCCGCGCGCCTGGAAAATTCTACACATACCAGGAACTAAACGATTTCATTCAATACTGCGCCCAACGGGGCATCACCGTGGTGCCAGAAATTGACATGCCCGGACACAGCGATTATTTCAAGCGCGCTTTTGGCGTGGATATGCAGAGTGAACAGGGACAAAAAATTCTGACCGATTGCGTCAATGAATTTCTCGACCATGTGCACGTTAAATATTTTCACATGGGCTCCGATGAAGTGCGCTTGCAGAACCCGGCTTTCATGGATCGCATGGCGGATTTGATTCGTGCGCGGGGTTGTGAACTGATGGTCTGGCGGCCAGGACATTTGCCACAGGGAAGGGTCATTACTCAACTCTGGTCGGCGGGCGGGGCGCAAAATGCCGTGCTGCCGGAGGACCCGGCGGTGGATTCCCGCAATGATTATCTTAATGCCATGGACCCGTTTGACGGCCCATTGCGGATGCTTAATCTGGCCACAGACGGGCAGGCTGCCGGCGATAGTCATGCATTCGGAGGCACGCTTTGTTTGTGGCCAGATATTAATGTGGGTTCGGACCAGATGAATATCTACCGCCAAAATCCGGTATTTCCAGCGTTGCTGGCGGCTTCGGAAAATTACTGGCATGGCGGCATGGTCAATCGTCCGGAAGACTGGACGCGGTTGCCGGCGGACACCAATAATGCCGCCTTTGTTCAATACGCCGCCTTTGAATCGCGGATGATTGCGCACCGGGATTTATATTTCCACGACTGGCCGTTTCCTTACGTGAAGCAAACAGGCGTGGCTTGGAAAATTATCGGCCCGTTTCCGCTGGGTACCAATGTTGCCGTCGAAAGCAAATTGCGCGACAGTTATCAAGTCGATGGTGAAAATTACACGTGGAGTGAAGCCCGTGGTGCGACTGTGTTTGTGAATCATTTTTGGTATGGGGCTTCGGCGCTGCCGGTGGCGAAAGAAGGCGTTGCATATGCGCTGGGCTATGTTTGGTCGCCTCGCGAGCAAACGGCGGGCTTCTGGATCGGGTTTAACGACCCCATTCGTTCAAGCCGTCGGGGTGTGCCGAATCCCAAGCTGGGAGAATGGAGCAATGTGGGCTCGCAAATTTGGGTGAATGATCATGAAGTAGCTCCGCCACAATGGCACCAGCCTGGTGTAGTGAAAAGTGAAAGCGAAACGCCCTTTGTGGATGAGGGTTATTATTTTCGTCCGCCAACACAGGTGCCGTTGAAAATGGGTTGGAACAAGATTCTCATCAAAGCCCCTAAAACAAACCGGTCCTTTAAATGGTCTTTTACCTGTGTCCCCGTGTCCGTGGATGGCGACCGCGTTCACGAAATTGCTGGGCTTCGTTATGCAACGCAACCGGATGGTAAATAAATGTCGGTGTTCAGTTGAAACTACTCTAATTAAATGAAACAAATTCTGATTAAATTACTGGCTGGCTTGGTCATGACCTGCGCCATTTCAAGCTACGCAGTGGAACCCCCGCAGTTTTCCGATGTGTTTATTGCCGGTAAGGACCAGTTTAAATCCATTCGCATCCCTTCAGTGATTGTGACATCCAAGGGGACGGTGCTGGCCTTTGCGGAAGGCCGGGCGCGGGCAACCGACCAGGCCAATAATAAAATTATTCTCAAACGAAGCTTGGATGGCGGCAAGACGTGGGGAGCATTGCAAATTATTGCGGATGATGGTCAAAACTGTCTTAACAATCCTTGTGCCGTCATTGATGACAAGACCGGCAAAATTATTTTGATGATCCAATCGTATCCCTTCGGCTACAGCGAACGGGATGGCAAGATTCAACCAGGCCTTGATGGCCCAGCCATCGTTCGCAACTACGTTATCACATCCACAGATGACGGTTTAACCTGGTCCAAGATCAAGGATGTGACCAGCACGACAAAACATGCTGAACGAGTAACGACAATTGCGAGCGGTCCCGGGATTGGCATCCAACTCAAGCATGGCGCGCATGCGGGACGAATAATTATTCCATTCAACGAAGGGCCGTTTGGACATTGGAACGTGCTGGCGGTTTATAGTGATGACGGTGGCAGCAATTGGCATTTGGGCCAGGTGCCGCCGGGTTGTTCCATTACCAACGCCGCCGGCAAGGCGATCAGCCTCGCCAATGAGGTGCAGATGGTTGAACTTTCGGATGGTTCGGTCATGCTCAATAGCCGCAAATGGGGCGGCCAACCGGTTCGTAAAATAGCCGTCAGCCATGACGGCGCGGAAACGTGGTCGCCAATTCAAGATGAGCCAGCCTTGCACGACCCCGGCTGTATGGCTTCCATTTTCCGTTATTCATTTCCCGAAAACTCCGAAAAGAACTGGCTCATTTATTCAGGACCGGACAGCACGCATCGCGAGAACGGTACAATCCATTTGAGTTATGACGATGCTAAAACGTGGCCGAAACAAAAGGTGCTGTGGCCGGGAAGTTTTGCGTATTCCGTGCTGACCCGGTTGCCGGACGGCAGCGTCGGTTGTTTGTTTGAGGCAGATGACACGGACCGGATCGTCTTTGCACGTTTTTCTGTGGATTGGATTGAGAACGGCAACGACGTACCCGCTCAAACTGCAGCTTCGCCGAAATGATGGTTCAATTTGCGGGCTGATTATTTGCGCGACAACATTGATATGAAATCATGGTGGATAGCACTTTTCGTGGCCAGTCAGACAGCGGTGGCGAATGCCATCACATTGCCACCGGTCTTTACGGACAACATGGTGTTGCAACGCGATGTTCCTCTACCAGTGTGGGGCTGGGCTGCGCCCGGAGAACGTGTGATGGTGGAATTTGCCGGGCGGAAAAAGACTGTCCCGGCGGATGCTCAGGGAGCATGGAAATTAGAATTACCGGCCATGCGGGCAAGCTTTGAGCCCCGCATTTTGCGCATTGCCGACAAGACATTCACCAACGTTCTGGTAGGCGAAGTCTGGCTGGCGGCTGGGCAATCCAACATGGAGTTTCCCCTGCAGAACGAAATTTCTGCCACGACGGAGTTGCCGGAGGCCACCAATTCGGCGTTGCGGTTGATGAATTGCTCGTTTGCCGGCCAATATTTTTTCTCCAAACCATTTGGACCGGATGAAATTGCCCGGCAGACGGTCGAAAGGTTTTATTCCGGCTCATGGCAGATATGCTCACCGGCCTCGGCCAAACCGTTTTCGGCTGTAGGCTATTTTTTCGGCAAGGAACTCTTGCAGAAATTGCAGGTGCCGGTGGGCATCATCAACTGCTCAGTGGGTGGCAGCCCAACTGAAGCATGGATAAGCCGTTCGGCCTTGGCCTCGAATCCGGACTTGAGTCCAATGGTCCACGGCAACTGGCTGACGAATTCCTCGTTGGACGACTGGTGCCGCCAGCGCGGCCACGAGAATTTGGATGCGACATTGAAGGCGGGTTTGCCCGTACCCGAAGATGACCTTGGCCCCAATCATTCCTTTAAACCGGCATTTTTGTGGGAAGCCGGCCCGGCCCGGTTGGCGCCATTTGCGATTTGCGGGGTGCTCTGGTATCAGGGCGAAAGTAATTCGCTGGAAGAACGTCGCGTTCGGCAGCATGGAGAACTATTTCCGTTGCTCGTTGAAAGCTGGCGCAAAACGTGGAGCCAGAATCTGCCGTTTTTATATTGTCAGCTTTCAAGTATTCGGACGAACCATTACCAGTCCAAGTTCTGGCCAGGTTTTCGCGACCAACAGCGGCGTTTTCTGGATACGATTCCGAATACAGGCATGGCAGTTACGAGCGACATCGGTCTGATGGATAATGTGCATCCACGCGACAAGCATGATGTGGGGCATCGGCTGGCAGTGTGGGCACTCGCAAACACCTACCACCAACCCCTTGAATATAGCGGGCCAACTCCGCAAAGTGTTGTGAGCGATGCGCAAAAAACGATTGTCCACTTCAAACATGCCAAGGGGTTGAAAACCGGCGATGGCCAGCCGTTGCGCGGATTTGAAATTGCCGGTGTGGATGGCGTCTACCATGCGGCAAGCGCCAAAATTGAGGGTGATAAGATTGTGCTGGCTGCGGATAATGTTTCAAATGCCGTATCTGTGCGCTATGGCTGGCAACCCTTTACTGATGCAAATCTGGTCAACGCAGATGACCTGCCGGCATCAACGTTCGAGATGAAAACGACTCATTGATTATGACCGACGCGCCCATGCTTGCCCGTCCTGATGGCCGGGAGAAATTACTGGCAACGTATCGTGACGGGCTTTTGCTCGATACGGTTAAATTCTGGTTTCCGCGTTCCATTGATGCGGCACATGGCGGCTTTTTACATTGTTTCGACCGTGACGGCGCGTTGTTGGATTCGGATAAAAGCGTCTGGGTGCAGGGGCGCATGAGCTGGATGTTGTTATCCCTCTATAACACGGTGGAGAAAAATCCTGACTGGCTGGCATGGGCAAAGAGCGGGATAGATTTTCTGAACCACCATTGTTTTGACGCAGATGGGCGGATGTTTTTTCACGTGACCCGTGATGGCCAGCCGGTTCGCAAGCGGCGTTATGCATATAGCGAATCGTTCGCAGCCATTGCCAACGCAGCCCTGGCCAAGGCCACCGGCGATGAACAGGCGGCCGCCAAGGCGTACGCCTTGTTTGATTTGTTCGTGGACTGGAATTTTACGCCGGGAAAAATGCCGCCGAAGTTCACAGACACGCGCCCGATGATTGGGCTCGCGCCGCGCATGATTACCATTGTGACCGCACAGGAGTTGCGCGCAAACCTTGGCGCTGACACCAAACTGGACCATTGGATTGACCGGTGCATCGTGGAGATGGAACAATTATTTGTGAAGCCGGATTTGCAGGTGGTCATGGAAGCAGTCGCGCCGGATGGTTCCATTGTGGATCACTTTGATGGTCGTACGTTGAACCCCGGCCATGCCATCGAAGGCGCCTGGTTTATCATGCACGAGGGCAAGTTGCGGGGCGATGCCCGGCTCATCCGGCTGGGTTGTGATATGCTGGACTGGATGTGGGAGCGCGGCTGGGACAAGGAATTTGGCGGCATTTTTTATTTCCGCGACGTGTATGGCAAGCCTGTGCAGGAATACTGGCACGACATGAAATTTTGGTGGCCGCACAATGAGACCATCATTGCCACCTTGCTGGCCTATGAACTCACCGGGGACCTGAAATATGCCCGCTGGCATCAGCAAGTACACGACTGGGCGCATGACCGTTTCGGCGATGTGACGCACGGCGAGTGGTACGGCTATTTGCATCGGGACGGGCGCGTTTCGGTGCCTTTGAAGGGTAATTTATGGAAGAGCTTTTTCCATCATCCCAGGATGCAATGGTATTGCTGGCAGACACTTAAAAACAATGTGCCAGGCGCAAAGGCCTGATTTGTTGCCGGTTCGTCGGCTAAATTTCCGATTCGCGGAGCGCACTTGGGCAATTTCTAGGCTCGCCTAAACAGGGGATTATTTAAGCCTAAGGAATTCTGATACGTTATAGTCAAATAACGAATCATCCTCTGTGAATATTAAAAGTCTTATCCTTCTTTCTTTGGGGATCGCCGCGGGAAGCTTTATTGGCCATAACGTTCAGGCAGCAACAGCCGTTAAACAGGCGACTGGCACAGATTTGACCGGCGCAACCGCCGGTGTCTGGAGCGGCGGCACGGGGCTCAATGGTTCCCCTGGCGCTTCGGACATGGCCCGCTGGACCAACAGTTCCTTGGGGGCCAAATTGACTTTGGGTACTTCGGTAGCTTGGGGCGGCGTCAATGTCTCCAATGCGCTGACGGATGTTTACATTGGCGGTGCCGGCACGCTGACTAATGGGGCGAACGGCATTGACCTCACAGCGTCTTCGGTCAATTTGACCATCACCAATCCCGTCGTTTTGGGTGCAAGCCAGACTTGGAATGTGAACTCGGGTTTGGGAGTGACCAACTATGGCGGCGTTTCCAGTGCTTATGGTCTGACCAAGGCTGGTTTAGGTACGGTCAATCTGCATGGAGCCAATGCAATTACGGCTGCCATAACCGTCAGCAGCGGCGTATTGGCCATGAGTTCGGTGACAACGACCACGACCAACGTCATTACCGTTTCTGGCGGTGCCACCTTCCAGTCTTACGGCACGCTTTCGTTGACAGCCGGTTCCAGCAATCCTTCCATCGACGTTACCGGGGCGGGTTCAATTGCCTTGGTGAGCACCAGCAACAGCGCCGGTTCACCGGACATTTATTTTTGCGCCAACGACACTGCCAATAGCACGGCCAACTGGGGCTGCCGTATCGCTGCGCCAATCAATTTGGGTAATACGCAGCGCTTCATCTGGGGCAATACGGATCACAACAGTGTGGATAAATACGGCCTGACCGAGGCTGACTGCCAGTTCGCGGGGGCCATCAGCGGTTCGGGCGGTTTGACCTTTGTCGCCCAGGATTCCAATACCGGCGGTAGCCCGATGGAGACGCCGTTTTGTTTGAACGCAGCCAATACCTTTACCGGGCCGGTGGTCATTCAACGCGGTTCAGTTTATCTTGGCGCAGCCAATGCGTTTCCCTCGGGCAACCAACTGTCGTTTAACGTGGCTTCGGGCAATGCCGGCAAGTTGTTTCTTTATGGTCAAAACATCACCGTGGCCAACCTTTCTTCCACGGGTGCTGGCACTGCCTTGATCGCTGATGGCAATCGCAATCCCAGTTCAATTGGCCCCGCAACCTTGACGGTGTCGCAAAATATTTCGGGCACGTTTGCCGGTGCCATTGTGGATACAAATGTTGAGTACGCGGGTTCGGCTGTGGGTTCGACCACGATTCTTAATCTGGTCAAGACGGGTTCGGCAACTTTGACACTTGCGGGAAATAATTCTTACTCCGGCACGACCACAATTAACAACGGCACGTTGCTGGTGAATGGTTCAATTATGAGTAGCGTGTTGACAGTGGCGACTAACGGCATACTGGGTGGCACCGGCAGTATTGGCGGACCGGTAACAGTCAACGGCGGCGGTTCACTGGCTCCGGGGGATGCCACCGGTACGAGCACTTTGACCGTGCGGAGCCTGGCTTTGGGTTCTGCCCTCAACAACGGGATAACCATCAATTATTCGGCCAATCCGACCGGTGTATTGGGCCTGTTGAACGTAACCAATTCAAATGGACTGACCAACAACGGTGCCGTGACGGTGCAAGTAAGCGGCACCTTGCCTATCACTGCCCCTGCGGTTTATACACTGATTCAATACGCCGGCTCGCTCAAAGGCAGCGGCACCTTTGCGGTTGGCAGCCTGCCAAATGCCGCAACGGGTTACATTACCAACAACACCGGCGCTTCAGCGATCCAGTTGGTGGTTACGAGCGTCAACATTCCGGCCATCACCTGGGTGGGCGCGCCGCTAAACAATTGGGACCAGCTCGGCAGTAATGTCTGGGTGCAGACTGGAACCGCGACCCCGGCTAATTATGCCGATGGCGACCTGGTAACTTTCAATGACACCACTTCCAACTATTTGGTGAATGTCCCGGTGGTGGTCACGCCGATTAGCGTACTGGTGTCCAATTCCGCGAGTGATTACTTGTTCATGGGGAACGGTGGCATTGCGGGTTATGGCCTCACCAAACAGGGCAGCGCCCGGTTGATTTTATCAACGACCAACACTTACACCGGCAATACAACGATTTCGGCTGGCGCAGTGGTGTTGGCAAATTCGGCCGCCATTCCGGGTGGCTCAGGAGCAGGGAACGTGATTGCCAACGGCACGGTGGATGTGAATGGTTTCAGCCCGACGTTTAACAACCTGTCGGGCACGGGGGTTGTTGACAATGTCGCTGCGGGCGGCACGCCGGTGTTGACCACTTATGTCACGGGCAGTTCCACATTTGGAGGCACGATCCAAAATTCTACCGGGCTGCTGGAACTGAATACGACGGGTGGCGGCACAACGATACTGACCGGCAGCAATACTTACAGTGGCGGAACGGTTATTAACAGCGGCACGCTTCAGGTGGGAGCGGGCGGAAACTCGGGTACGGTTGGCACGGCGGCGGTGGTTGATAATGCCACCCTGGCCTTTAACCGGAGCGATATTTCCACATTTCCGAACGACATTCTTGGCTCTGGAAGCGTTCAGCAAAACGGCAGCGGCACAGTGATTTTAACTGGCAACGCGTCTTATGCGGGCCCGACTTTGGTTAATGCGGGCGTGCTGGATTTTGCCAGCAAAGTGACCTTTGATGTGTCGTCCGGCACGACCTTGAGCGTGGCTGCCAATGCCGTGGCCCAAACGGCGGGCGAACTCGACTTGCGGGTCAATGCCTCAAGCACAGCGACAGATGCTTCTGGCAGCGGCGTATTGCAACTGGTTTCCACCTTGAATCAAACCGCAAAAATCCCGGACATCTTTTTTGGGGTGAACCATAGCGCCACTTCTGATTATGGCTGCCGGCTGGCGGTAGCCCTGAATTTAGGCGCATCGCAACGGACTATTTACGGGTTGAGCGGACGCAATGACGTTGCCCGATACGGATTGACGGGCGCGGATTGCCAGTTTGCCAATACCATTTCCGGTTCCGGCCAATTGACGCTCGTGGGACAAAACAGTTGGGCAGGTGTGAATACCATGGAAGTGCCGTTTGTTTTTAATGCCTCAAACTCCTTTTCGGGACCGCTGGAAATTCAACGTGGTTCGGTTTACCTGGGCAACGCCAATGCGCTCACCATGGGTAATGTTTTAATCCTGGACCCGGCAGCCAGCATGAATTCGCGCCTGTTCCTCTATGGATTCAATGCCTCGGTAGCTGATCTGCAATCGGCGAACTATGGGAGTGCAGTGATTGCGGATGGCAATAACGTCACCACGGTCAATGTCGGCCCGGCCACGCTGACGGTCACGCAGAATAATCCCGAGACGTTCGGCGGTGTGTTGTGTGACTGGTACACGGAATATACCGCGCCCACCACCGGCAGCCTGACGCCGCAATTGTCTTTAATCAAGAACGGTCCGGCGGCGCTCACGTTGACGGGTGCCAATACCTATAGCGGCACCACGGCCATTAATGCCGGCAAGCTGTACGTGAACGGTACTTCATCCGGCACAGGCTCCATCACGGTCAGCAATGGCGCAACGCTCGGTGGCAACGGCATTATCAGCAGCACCAATATCGTGGTGATGGCCGGTGGCACAATTGAAACTGGCGGCGGGACGGGCAACGGGAATTTACAATTGAGCGTTTTGAACCTGGGCGTTAATTCCGGTGATACTTCTGTGCTCAACCTGGCCGCCACAGCCCAACTAAATGTCACGAATGCAAATGGCTTGAGCATTCAGAGTGGGGCAGGGGCGGTGACAGTGAATGTGAGCGGCAGCATTAGTTCGGTGGGTGTGTTTCCGCTGATTACCTATCGTGGTACTTTGAGCGGCACCGGCTATTCGGCGTTTCAACTCGGTTCATTGCCGCCCGGTGCCATCGGCGTGCTTTCCAATGATGTGGCCAATGTCTCGGTTGATTTGGTGGTCAGCCGCGTAACAATTCCGCGCTGGACCGGCAATCTCAGTAGTGAATGGAGCACCAATGTTTTAGCCACGCCAAAAAATTGGGTGTTGAATGATGACGGCGTGACCGCCATCGATTACATAAACGGAGAAATTGTGCGGTTCGATGATTCCGCCGCCAATACCACGGTGAATATCGGGGTGGCAAATGTTGCTCCGATCTCAATTACCTTCTCCAATTTGCTTAAGAACTATACGGTTGCTGGAAACTTTGGAATCACCGGGTCAACTGCTTTACTCAAGCAGGGCACCGGCAAATTGACGTTGAGCACGACCAATAGCTACACCGGCACCACCACCATTGCGGCTGGCGTCCTCAGCTTGGGGACGGGCACGGCGATTCCGGGCGGCAGCTCCGCTGGCAATGTAGTCGTCAACGGCACACTCGACCTGGCCGGCCAAAGCGCGGCCATCAATAATCTCGCCGGCAGCGGAATCGTCGATGACCTTGCCGCCGGTGGAACACCCATGCTGACCGTCACTGTCAGTTCGAATTTGGTTTTCTCAGGAACAATTCGTAATACCAGCGGGACACTGGGATTGACCTTGCTTGGTGGCGGTTCGCTGACTTTAAGCGGCACAAATACCTATGGCGGTGCCACTACGGTTAGCAATAGCACGTTAATCATCAATGGTTCCATTGGCGCGGGCAATTTGACGGTCCAAAACGGGGCGACATTGGCCGGGGTGGGAACGGTTAATGGCCCGTGTTCACTGGCCGCTGGTTCCACGCTCAACCTGACTGCCAATGCGCCGCTCGCTGTCGGAGCGCTTGCGGTTAACGGCACCGTAACGGTGAATGTGTCGGGCACGGTATCCGCCACCAATTCGGCGACGTATGTTCTGATGAATCATGGTGCCAGGACCGGCTCGGGAACATTTAGCCTCGCGCCCATTGCGGGATTATTTTCCAGCAGCTTTACTGCGAGCCTGCTCGATACGAACAACCAATTGCAACTGGTGGTCTCGCCGGCCAAGCCGACCGGCACGATTGCTGATGTGCGCCATGTCATCATTTTCATGCAGGAAAACCGGTCGTTTGATCATTACTTTGGTTCCTTGCATGGCGTGCATGGCTTCAGCGACCGCAACGCGCTGATGTTCCAAAACGGAAGCAACGTCTTTTATCAGCCGTCCGGGGCCAGTTACGAGTTGCCGTTTCATACGACGATCCAATGTATCAGTGACTTGTCGCACGGTTGGTCCGACCAGCATCAAGCTTTGGATGCCGGCAAGTGCGATCAATGGGTTGCGGCTAAAACTGCCGAGACGATGGCTTTTCTGAATCGCAGTGACCTGCCTTATTACTATGGGCTGGCCGATGCCTATACCATTTGCGACGAATACCATTGTTCAACGGCCACCTCGACGGACCCCAATCGGCTCTATCTTTGGACGGGCATGATTGACCCCAATGACACCGGCGGCGGGCCGGTCATAGATAATACTGAACCGGCCAATGGCTGGGGGTCGGCGTGGGTGACATATCCGGAGCTGTTGCAAAAGGCCGGTATCAGTTGGAAAGTTTTCCAGCAGTCGGACAACTACGATGACAATGCGCTGGCCTGGTTCTCCCAATACAAACAAGCGCAGGCGGGAAATCCACTCTATGACAACGGCATTGCGACCGTCACCAGCCTGGCCACGGCTTTGCAGAATGCGGTGGTCAGCAATACGCTTCCCAGTGTCTCCTGGGTGGTGGCCCCGGCGTCGTACTCGGAGCATCCAGATTATTCTCCTGCCAGCGGCGAGTCATTGACCAAGCAACTGCTGGATGCAGTCGCATCCAATCCGGCTGTTTATAATTCGACCGTATTCATTCTCTTGTATGATGAGAACGACGGTTTCTTTGACCATGAAATTCCTATTATTCCGCCGACGGGCACGCCCAATGAGTTTGTGAGCAGCCAGGCCATTGGCTTGGGACCGCGTGTGCCGATGATTTTAGTTTCGCCATGGACGCGCGGCGGATATGTGAATTCCCAAATTTTCGATGCGACATCCGTGAGTCAATTCCTGGAGACCTGGACCGGGGTGAAGAATCCAAACATCAGCGCCTGGCGGCGGCAAGTTTGCGGTAATTTGGTTTCTGCGTTTAATTTCACACATCCCAATACGAATTATCCGTCGCTCACGGCGGTGTCGGCAATCAGTTGCGGCAGCGGCACAACGGCCACGCCGCCGGGTACCCAGACGGTGCCCAGCCAGGAAGCAGGTTCGCTGGTGGCATTGCCGTTGCCCTACCAACCCAATGCCAACCCGCTGGCCAATTGCGGCGGCTCTTTTACGATTAACCTGACCAATGCCGGAACTGCTTCGTTCCATTTTTCCATTTTTCCAAATGCCAACCGGATTGATGGTCCGTGGCCCTTTGATGTGGTGTCGAACAGTTTGGCGAGCATGACTTTTAATGTGGCTACCAATGGCGGAAATTACGATTTCACCTGCTACGGGGTGGACAATTTCCAGCGCCGTTTTGCCGGTAATATCTATACGAACTGCAATCAAATCGAAGTGCTGTCGCAAATTGACCCAGTAGCGGGGGCGGTTGACCTGTCGCTGAAGAATCTTACGGCAACCACCGTTATATTCACGCTCACCAATGGATATGTGGTTAATGGTTCAACGACTTATAGCGTGCCCGCCAACAGCACGAACAGCATTGTGCTTTCAACGAGCACCAACAACGGGCTGTATGACGTGACCGTCACTGCCAATGCCGACAGCACGTTTGTGCGCCGGTTGGCGGGGCATGTTCAGGTCAGTGGCACATCGGTGAATGTAGTTTCCTCGAAAAATGCCAGTGCCTATAAAGATAACGTGACTTTCACGGCGTCCGTTGTCGGCTACGGTGCGCCTTCGGGGACGATGCAATTTTTGACCAATGGAACTCCCTTGGGCAGCCCGGTGACCTTGACCAATGGCGTGGCAGTCATCAGCACGGCGGGTTTGCCGCGCGGAACCAATATCATTTCCGCCAGTTATTCGGGCGACAATCTAAACCAGGCATTTACGAACACGCTAACGCAGGTGGTTACCAATCATCCGCCGGTGGCTGGCACGGCCAATTTTTCACGGCCCGCCAACTTGTGGCTGCCCATCAAAGTGAGCGACCTGCTTACCAATGCGTCGGATGTTGATGGCGATATCCTTTCATTAAGTAATGTCGATTCGCTGAGCGCGCAGGGTTCAGTGGTTACGAATACGGGCATGTTTATTGATTATGAAAATGCCACCAACAATGTGGCCGATAGTTTTGGCTATACCGTCAATGATGGATACGGTGGCAGCGCGACCGGTACGGTGAATATCAGTGTGCTTCTGGGGCAGGGGCCGCCGGCGTTGATGTTGCTATCGCCTTCAACCATTGCGCCGAGCATCACTTTTTCCGGTGCGCCCGGGTATAGTTATGTAACGCAGCGGGCCACGAACCTGGCTCCGCCCATTGCGTGGGTCAATGTGAGCACGAACATGGTTAACAGCAATGGAGTGTTTCAGGTGCAGGACAATTTTGGCAGCTTGGCAAACATTCCGCTCTCAGTCTATTATCGCTTGCTGATACAGCAACCTTGAGCGAATGAATTTGTTGGCGGTTATTTTGATGTTGGCGAGTTTGACGGTTAGTTTCACGTTTTCGGCCAGGGCCAGGACTTATCTTTCCCCGTCAGCCATTGTGGCTGCCCACGATCAACAGACCCTCTTCGTGGCGTGTGCAACGGCTAACGAAGTGTTGGTGTACCATCCAGAGCAGGCGAAGATAAAAAGTTCCATCAAAATGCCGGCATCGCCCTCAGGTCTGGTGCTTTCGGCTGACGGCCAATATCTCTACGTGACTTGTGCCGCTCCTGAGAGCCAGGTTTGTATCGTGGATGTGCGCGCTGGGAAAATTATCGGGACCATTTCTGCCGGTCATACCGCGTCGTCCCCGGTGCTTTCGCCGGACGGTAAAACCCTCTACGTCTGCAACCAGTTTAACAACAATGTTAGTGTGATTGATTTGGCTGCCCGCAAGGAAGTGCGCCGGATTGAGGTGCAGCGCGAGCCGGTGGCTGCGGACATTACCAAGGACGGAAGATATTTGCTGGTGGCGAACCATCTCTCAAACACAGCGTCGGACTTGAAATTTGTGGGCGCCATTGTCAGCATGATTGATTTGGCGGCCGGGCGGGTGGTCAAGGAATTACAACTGCCCAGCGGTAGCGAGATGCTTAAGGATATCAAGGTGTCGCCGGATGGAAAACATGCCGTGGTGACGCATGTTTTTTGCAACTACGACCTGCCGACCACACGGGTGGAATTGGGGCTGATCAACGCCAACGCGATGACCATTATCAATCTCTCCAACCTGGAAATTCTTTATACTTTTTTGCTGGATACACCCTACAGCGGCGCGGCCAATCCGTGGGGCGTGGCATTTTCTGAGGATGGCAACACGCTCGCGGTGGCGCATGCCGGTACGCACGAAGTGAGTGTCATCCATTTTCCCTCGTTGCTAACGGGATTGCCCAAGATCGACCGCAAATCTCCCTGGCCGACGAATGAAAGCACCATGACTTTCAAGTTTGTGCCGCATTATGAGGACGAGGAATTAAATGACGGGTTGCCTTATCTGGTGGGCGCGCGCGAACGCGTCAAACTGCCGGACACCGACTTGGTGCCGCGCGCGATTGCTTTCAGCGGCCATAAAATTTACACCGCCAACCGGCTGTCCGATACGTTGAGCGTGATTGACTTGGACGCGGTATCGCCCCGGCAGGCGCAATCGTTGCCGCTGGGGCGCAGGCAGGCAATGGACGAGACGCGGAAGGGCGAGTTGTATTTTTATGATGCGCGGCTTTGTTATCAGGGCTGGCAAAGCTGTTCCAGTTGTCATCCGGGCGATGGCCGGGTGGACGCCTTGAACTGGGATTTAGTGACTGACGGTCTGGGCAATCCGCGCAACACCAAAAGTATTTTGCTGGCGTACAAGGTGACTGCCTTGGAAAAACCGGTTGCTGGTGCCACCAATCAAATGGGCGGCGGTGCCAGCGCTGGTGCGGCAACGCGGGTGGCCCTGAAATTTCTGTTCTTTACGAATCAACCGGAGTCCGTGGCCGTTGCCTTGGACAAATATCTCGCGTCTCTTCGCCCGGTTCCGAGTCCGTATCTGGTGCATGGCCAGCTCTCCGAGGCCGCCCAGCACGGTAAAGGCGTTTTCGCAACAGCAGGTTGTATTAACTGTCATGTGCCGGGTTTATATTCTGACGATCTGCCGCATAATGTTGGTACGGGCGCACCGTATGACGGGGCTTCCCCCAAGTTCTATACCCCCACCTTGGTAGAAGCCTGGCGTACGGCCCCTTATCTTCATAATGGCCATGCGGCAACTATTCGAGACGTGCTGACAACCGCTAATCCCAACGACGGGCGGCATGGCAATGTGAGCGAACTTTCCCCGGCGCAGATTGACGACTTGTGCGCTTATGTTCTCTCGTTGTAAACGGTGATTGAACCGTCGTGCCATCGAGTTATTTCCCTATCCCGGCTGACAAGAATGTTTGAATTGAATGGAGCAGGGGAAGCCGCGTTACGTCAAAGTTACAGCCCGGTTACAAAGTACCCTGGATAACCTGCGCTTACCGCCCATTTAGGGGATACTACTTTTGCAGGTGGCGGGTGACCGCCTCGGCGCGGGTATGGACGTTAAGCTTTTTAAAGATGCTTTTGACATGCGTATGCACCGTCCAAACGCTAATGCCCAATTGCGTGGCGATGGTTTTATTGGTGTGCCCGGTGCTGAGACAACGCAGGATTTCCGCTTCCCGTTCCGAGAGCGCCCCGATGTTGTCGGGTTCCAAATCCTCAATGATAAGCTTCTGGAAATAGGCCCGTAAGTGATTGCGCAACGGGCCGTGACTGGCCGAATCTGGTTCCCAAAAACGATTAAGCGGCTCCAAAATTTCCAGCGGCGAGCGGCGGCGCAGATAATAGCCGCGGTCCATGCCGGTGGCGGTGATGAAGATTTCGTCGCTATGGCTAAAAATATCGTAGGGTATCGCCACCATACCCGGCCAGCGGGCTTGAAGCTGCTGATGGAAGGCACCGGTGGCGAGGTTCAGGGAAAATTGGTTATACAGCACGAGCTTGGGTTGGCTGCCTGCGCCGGTTGAGAGTCTGAGCAAATCGGCGGCCGTGGGCGGCGTTTGCATGCAGGTATAGCCGGGCATTCGATTCAGGCATTGTTTGAGCCCCGCCCGCACCTCCGGTTCGCTTTCCACGAGAATGACCGGTACTGTCTGCCCGTTTTGAGGCGAGCCGGTGGTGGGGTTTTTAGCGTCAACCACGGTAAACAAAGTTCCATAAGTGCTGGCCAGGGGTTCGGTGAACCAGTAAATGGCCCAGATGATTTGCCGGACAAACTGCTGCCGGGCAACGTTCCAGCCTTCATTCAGGATGGTGCGGTAAATCTCGCGGGCGCGCAGGGCGGCTTTCTCAGGAATCTCGGTATCCAACGGGAAATAAATCCGCTGGTCATCGTGTTTGATGCGTACAAACAGTTCGTTTTCCGAACCGGGGCGGGTGACGGCGGTGTAGCGCAGCCGCATCAAGCGTTTTTCCCAATAGGCAATTTCGGCGGGCGTGGGACCGGCGTCCGATAACAGGCTGAACTGGTTGATTCGAAATGGCGGCTGGGGTCGCGCACGCATGTTCGGAGTCTATGTACTTTTAAAATGACAGCAAGCCCGGGTTACACGGCTGGTCCAGATCAAGCCGGAATTGGCACCTGATTGTTACAGGGATTCCAAATTACTCGCCTAAATGGGCGACTGTTTAGCTTCTACAAACTTTGCTAGCGTCTTTAAAGAGAGAGAGCCAATCGTTGAACCCCATTAGAAAATGAAAATATCCAGTACTATATCTTTGGCCTTGGGCAGTTTTTTACTGCTGACCAACAGTCATGCTGCCACGGCCATCAAACAAGGCACTGGAACTGATTTGACCGGCACCACTGCCGGTGTTTGGAGTGGTGGCTCGGCGCTGAATGGTTCGCCTAATGCCAGCGACATCGCCCAATGGACGAATAGCTCGCTCGGCGCGGGGTTGACCTTGGCGACTTCTTCGGCATGGGGTGGCATCAGCGTATCGAACGCGCTCTCGGATATCTACATCGGTGGCGCTGGCATCTTGACCAACGGCGCTGGCGGTATTGATATGTCGGCCTCGGCGGTTAATTTTTCGATTACCAACCCGGTTATTTTGAGCGCGAGCCAGACATGGAATGTGAATGCGGGTTTGGGCTTAACCAATTACGGCACGGTGGGAAACATGAGCTCAGCCGCCCTGACCAAGGCTGGTGCGGGCACTTTGGCTTTTGGCGGGACGGTAAATTTTACGAACGGAACCACGGTCGGCGCGGGTTTGCTCCAGTACCTGATCAACTTTAATACGTATCGCGTTCGCATCTTGACCATCAATTCCGGCGCGGTGGCGGCTTCCTCGGCCACGCTGAATTTGGCCGTGAATCAGAATGGCAGCACCGGCAGTACCAATGTGCAGGGCGCGGGTATTCTGCGCTTGACCTCGACCACGAACAGCGCCACGGCCCCCGACCTTTATTTCGGCCCTGACCACAGTGGAACCGCCTATTACGGCGCGACCTTGAACACGACGCAGTTGGATTTGGGAACACTTCAGCGCTACATCTTTGCCAAGACCGGCCATAACAGCATTGGCAGATATTATCCGGGCCGTGAAGATGTGGGCGTCAACAGCTCCATTATTGGTTCCGGTGGCATTACCTATATCGCGCAAATGGGCAGCTATGGCAGCCCGCCCCTGGAAGTGCAAATGGCGTTGATGGGGTCGAACACCTTTACCGGTCCGCTCCAAATTCAGCGCGGCTCGGTCTACATGATGAACGCGTATGCGTTGACGCAGACCAACACGCTTTTCTTAAATTCTTCGGGTACAAACAACGCCCGCTTTTTTCTGTATGGTAAAAACATCAAGGTAGCCAACCTCTCGTCATCCGTCGGTGGCACTAACACGATTGCCAACGGTAACGTGGTCAACCCTTCGGCTGTTCCGGCTGCGACCTTGACGGTGAACGAAACTTCCAGCACCACTTTTTCTGGTTCCATGGTGGACAGCATGGCTGAATACGATGCCGCCTCTGGCTCAGCCTCGGGCGCTCTCTCGCTGGCATTGACCGGCACTGGTACGTTGACCCTGTCCAACGCCAATACTTACAGCGGCAGCACTACCGTAAGCAGCGGCACGCTGGTGGTGAATGGTTCTTTGGGCGCAGGCGCGGTAACAGTGCAGGGCGGCACCTTGGCTGGCAACGGTACCATCGGTGGGGCGGTGACCGTCAATTATGGCGGCACACTGATGACAGCGCCGTCGGGAATCAGCGCATTGACCATTAACAATACGTTGGGCTTGGCAGGTAATATTAGTCTGCGTATCAACAGCAGCACCGCTACCAGCGATTTAGTACAAGGCCTGACGGGCGTAACCTATGGTGGCACGCTTACCGTCACCGACTTGGGCAGTGCCTTGGCCAATGGCCAGAGCTACACGCTCTTTAGCAGTTCCAGTTACAGCGGCAGTTTTACGAATCTCGTGTTGCCGACGCTGCCGTTTGGTTTGAGCTGGGACATCTCACAGTTGGCCGTAAATGGCACTATTGCGGTGGCTAACACGGCGGCCAAGCCGGTGTTCTCACCGGTGCCGGGTGGTTATGTTGGCATCCAGCCGTTGACGGTGACCTTGAGTTCCCTGACGCCCGGTGCAATTATTTATTACACCTTGAATGGAACGACGCCGACAAGTGGTTCGCCTTCCGGTTCGAGCCCCGTCACCATTACCCTGTCAGGCACCACCAACGTAACGATCCAAGCTTACACGCACGCGACCGGTTATTCGGACAGCGTGATCGCCAGCGGCACTTACATGATTGAGCCGCTAGCGGTCTGGACCAATTCGGCAGGTGGCTCATGGGCCTCAGGGTTGAACTGGACCAACAACATCGTGGTGAACAATAGCGGTGCGACGGCTGATTTCAGCCAGCTTACGCTGACGGCACCCACGTTTGTGACATTGGACGGCAGTTGGACGGTCGGCAATATGATTTTTGGTGATGTTGGGAATGCCAATACTTGGGAAGTTGATGCGGGCAGCGGCGGTCCGCTCACTTTGGCGGCCACCAATATTCCTACCATCACGGTGAACAACCAGACTACGACCATCGGCGCGATTTTGGCGGGTTCACAAGGATTGAACTATGCCGGCACCGGCGGTTTGACGTTGAACGGAGTGAATACTTATAGCGGGCCGACGGTGATTAATGCCGGCACCCTGCAACTCGGTAACAGCGGTTTGCTGGGCGGCGGCACGTATGCCGGGGCCATCACGAACAATGGCGCATTTATTGATAACAGTGTTACGGCGCAAACCCTGAATGGAGGGATTTCTGGAACTGGCGGGGTCACTGTTTCTGGCGGAGCCACGTTGATTCTTTCGGGAACCAATTCTTACGCAGGCGGGACAACCTTGAACAGCGGTTCGGTGACGATTGGGAACGGCAACTCTTTGGGCAACGGTATCTTTAATGTGAACCTGCCTTCCGGTGGCACATTCCTGACTGTGGCGAACACCGGGCCGGTGACCATCACCAACAATATCATCTTGTCTCCGTCCACAGCGGGGCAGGATACATTTGTTAAAAATTCAGCCGGTGCGGGCAGCGGCACACAAGTAAGTTTCCTCGGCAATATCAGTGGTGGCAATTCCAGCACAACGCTGTTCCTGAACAGCAATACGGGCAGTGATAATACCACGACCTATCTGTTTGGTTCGACCAACACGTTCTTGGTTTCGGAAATCAACCTCAACCGTGGTGCCATCGTGGTTGCCAATTCCATGGGCCTGGGTGACCCGTCCAACCTCATTTACCTGGATGGCAACGACAACTCCACACTCGGCGACTTGCGTTTTGCCATTTCGATGACGTTGACCAACCCGATTGAACTGGTGGAATCGACTACGCCCATCAGCACGAGCAGTAACAATGTGGTGTTGCTCGGGCAAATATCTTCGGCTGGTTCACCGACCTTGAACAAATTGGGAACAGGAACGTTGACCCTGCTGGCAGCCAATACCTATTCCGGCCCAACTATTGTCAGTGGCGGCATATTGGAGGTGGACAACTCGTCAAGTTCAAGCGCGATAACCGTGGCCACGAATGCGGAATTGTCCGGCGATGGCGTCATCAGCGGTCCCCTAACCATTAACGGAGGCGGCACGCTCGGCGCTGGCACCAATGCCGGGGTGGGCATGCTTACCTTGAACAGCACGCTCACGTTGAATGCGAACAGCACCAACTTCATGCGTATCACCAAAACCAGCGGCATCCTGGGCAACGATCAAATCGGTGGCTTGACGGGGATTCTTAACTTTGCGGGCACGTTGGTGGTCAGCAATATTACTTCCGACAGCCATGTGCTCGCGCCGGGTGACTCTTTCACGTTGTTTGCCAGTTCTGGCACTTACAGCGGCAACTTTAGTACCTTGGTCCTGCCGCCGTTGTCGGCGGGCCTGAGCTGGGATGTTTCCCAATTGACGGTCAGCGGTACGATTGCGGTGTCGAGCACGGCCGCCAAGCCGGTGTTTAATCCGTTGGCCGGCGGTTATGTTGGTGCGCAAACCATCACCATCAGTTCGCTGACGCCGGGAGCCACGATTTATTATACCACGAATGGAACCACCCCGACATCCAGTTCGCCTTCGGGCATCACGCCCGTGACGGTGAGCATTTCCGGCAATACCAATGTAACCATTCAAGCCTACGCGCATGAAGCGGGATACACTGACAGCGGGATTGCCAGCGCAACCTACTTTACCGAGCCGCGCGCGGTATGGACTTCACTCTCGGGCGGTTCCTGGGCCACGGCCTCAAACTGGACGAACAATATTATCCCCAATGGCGGTGATATCACGGCTGACTTCAGCCAGTTGACGCTAGTGTCGCCAACTTATGTGACCCTCGATAATCATTGGACCATCGGCAACCTGATTTTCGGGGACGTAGGCAATGCCAATACGTGGGAAGTGGATACCGGAACAGCCGGACCGCTAACCTTGATGGCGAGTAACTCCCCGACCATTACCGTGAACAACCAGATGACCACCATTGCCGCTACGCTGGCGGGAACGAATGGCTTGACCATGGCCGGACCGGGCATCCTCGCGCTCTCCGCCACGAACACCTACACGGGACCGACCATCATCAACACCGGCACCTTGCAGATCAACGATCCCGGCTTGCTAGAAAATGGAACCGATAATGACGTGCTGACCAACAATGGTTCGCTCGTTTACAACAGCACGTCGGCCCAGACCTTTAATGGCAATATATCCGGCACGGGTTCCCTGACCATGTCCAGCAGCAGCACGCTGGTGCTTAATGGTTCGGATACGTACACCGGCGGTACAGTGCTAAACAGCGGTTCAATCTCCATCAGCACGGGTAACGCGCTGGGGACGGGTGCCTATACGGTGAACCTGGCTGCCAGTGGAACATTCCTGACCGTGGCCAATACCTCGGCGCTGACGGTGCAGAATAATATCGTGCTGCCGGCGGCGGGCATCACCTGCACGTTGATTAAAAATAGTTCAGCCGCGGGCTCCGGTACGCCGGTGACCTTGGCTGGTAACATCTCGGGCGGCAGCTCCAGTACGGAATTGTTCCTCAACAGCAACACGGGCGGTGATAACACAACGACGTATGTGCTTGCGGGTACCAACACCTTCCTGGCTTCGGAAATCAACCTGAACCGGGGCGCGCTCGTGGTTGCCAGTCCCTACGGTTTGGGCGATCCATCCAATCTTATTTACCTCGATGCGAACAACAACACGACCCTGGGTGATTTGCGCTTCGCTATTTCCATGACGGTGACCAATCCCATTCAAGTGGTTTGGACTGGCGGCAATAATATAAACACTGACACCAACAACGTGATTCTGGCTGGCCAGGTTTCCGGCAGTGCGAACCTCACCAAGCTGGGCGCTGGACGGCTTACGTTTACGACGAATAACACCTACTCGGGCACAACTCTGGTGAACGGCGGCAACCTGGAAGTGGATGGCGCACTGGCCTCCAGTGCGGTGACCGTGGCCACCAACAGCACCTTGAGCGGTACGGGTAACATTAGCAGCACGGTTACCGTGAACGCAGGCGGCACGCTCGCCGCTGGCACCGCTACGGGCGCGGGAACGTTGACACTGGCCAACACGCTCTCATTGGGCAACAACACGACCAACCTGACCTACAGTAATTTCAAATTGGCTGCCGGTGGCAATGTGGCTGCCTCGGCCGTGAATGTGAACGGCACGAACTTCATCAAACTGCTCGATTCCAGCCTGTCGGTTGGCACGAACACGTTGTTCACCTACACCGGTGGTTCGATTGGCGGTACCAGCGGCTTTGCCGGTTTCCAACTGGCCACGCTGCCTATGGGCGTAACGGCGCACTTGATTGATACGGGTTCCGCCATTCAAATTGGGGTGACTTCCGTGGTGACGGTGAATACCAATCCGCCGGTGTTGACCAACTCCATCAGCGGGAACACGCTGACGTTCTCCTGGCCGACCGACCATTTGGGCTGGAGGCTGCAAGTGCAGACCAACTCATTAAGCGTGGGCTTGAAGACCAATTGGTACACCTGGCCGAACTCGACCAACGTGACGTCGGTTCCGGTGACGATTAATTCCACCAACGGTGCGGTGTTCTTCCGCCTGGTGTATCCCTAAGTGACAATTTTGGGGTGATGGGTTGTGGGCGGTTGGGTTTGGGTTTCCCAACCGCCCACTTAAAAATCCGAAACTTTGATATACATTAATGACCATTTGAATGGAGACCGGGCTGGTTTATAATTTCGCTACCGCTTTTAAATCATGATACCACGTCGCGCTTTCATTAAAGGAACTGCTTTGGCTGGCTTGGGTTTGTGCCTTGGCCCGGCCCAGAGCTTTGCCATTCCGCCCGCGCAGGATAAAAATTCCAAGGCGTTGCGCTTTGGCATCATTTCCGATTTGCATCATCTTCAGTTCGGCGCGAAGGACGACGAGGTGCCGCGCTTGAAGGCGTTCATGGATGCCGTACTCAAGGAATCGCCCGATTTTATCATCCAGAATGGTGACTTTTGCCGGCCCAAGGGAATTGCGGACATCATGGCGGAATGGAATCGTTTCGCCGGGCCCAAGTATCATGTGCTGGGCAATCATGACATGGATGTTTGTGACAAGGCCACCATCATGAAGCTCTGGGGCATGGAACGTCCGTATTATTCCTTTGACCAGGGTGGTTATCATTTTGTGGTCATGGATCGTAATTTTATCCGGCAAGCCGACGGCACCTATCTGGATTACGCCAGGAGCAATTGGGGTGCGGATGTGACGCGCAGCTTTACCAACCCTGAACAATTGAACTGGCTCCGGCAGGATTTGGCGGCCGCCAAATCGCCGGTGATTGTGTTCATGCATCAACCGGTGTTCCTGAGCGACTATTTTAAAGAAATTGGCAATGCCGGGGAAATTCTGACGGTTTTTGATGAAGCGAACTATGCCGCTGCGAAGACTGGCAGTGCCGGGCGCGTGGCTGCTGTTTTCATGGGACACGACCATGATGACCGTCACGGTGAACGCAATGGGGTTCATTATTTCATGGTGAATAGTTCCAGTTACGCCTATCACGGCGGCGCGTATTATTATGAGGACCCGTTGTTTGCCTTTGTCACATTGGAACCATCCGGGAAACTGATTATCGAGGGCCGCTCCAGTGCTTACCGGGGCAATACGCCTGAGGCCATCAAGTCAGCTTTCCCGGTAAAAATCAGCAACCAGGAAATTCAACTCCTGGCCTAGCCAAGTATATCCGGCCTAAACATTGATAGTTCGCCGATTGCAAAACACAGACAACTTCGCCAATTTATTGGAACAGGCATAATTCCCAGATACAACTACACTGATGACTATTTCCTCTAAAACGTTTGCTGCCAATGGCCGCACATATCATCCGCCGGCCCGTCCGATTGCCGTCATTTGCATTGACGGTTGTGCGGATGAATATGTTTCCGCTTCAATCGCCGCCGGCAAAATGCCGAACACGGCAAAAATGTTGCAGCGCGGTTACCGCGGGATGGTTCGCGGTGCGCTGCCGTCGTTTACGAACGTAAACAACTCCTGCATCGTCACGGGTGTGGCGCCAGCCGTCACCGGCATCTGTGGCAATTTCTTTTTGAACCCGGAAACCGGCCAGGAGGTCATGATGAATTCGCCCGAGTTTCGCCGTTGCGGCACGTTGCTGACGGCGGCGGCGGACGCCGGGCGCAAAGTTGCTTTTATCACCGCCAAGGAAAAGCTCCGTACCGTTCTGGGCGACGGCGTCGTTGAACGGGGCGGTATGGTGTTTTCCTCGGAAAAAGTCAACGAAGCCAAACTGGCCACGCACGGTTTGGATAACGCCGAATCTATTATCGGCAAGCCGCGTCCGGAAATTTATTCCGCCGATGCTTCCACCTATGTGCTGGAAGCGGGCGCGGCCTTGGTGGAGCAGGGGAAGGCGGATTTTCTTTATTTGTCGCTGACGGATTTCATGCAGCACAAGTTTGCGCCGGAAGCGCCCGAGAGCCTTGAATTTTATGCAGCGCTGGACCATCAGATTGGCCGGTTGCTGGCGGCCGGCAGCATTGTGGCAGCGACGGCTGACCACGGCATGAATGCCAAGAACAAACCCGATGGTTCGCCGAACGTGATTTATGTGGAGTCGCTCCTCACGGAGCATTTCGGTGCGGGCATCCGGGTGATTTGTCCGATTACCGATCCCTACGTGGTGCATCACGGCTCGCTGGGTTCTTTGGTCATGGTTCATTTGGAAGACGTTTCGCAGACCGCAAAAATTGCCAATTTCCTGATGCGGCAGCAGGGGATTACCGAGGTCTATGACCGCGAGACCTCCGCGCTTAAACTTGAACTCGCGCCGGACCGCATCGGTGACTTGACGGTGATGTGCGCCCGCAATTATGTGGTGGGCAAAACGCCCGCTTATCATAATTTGAAAGTGATTGAAGGCGGCTTGCGTTCGCATGGTGGCCGTTACGAAGAAATGGTGCCGATGCTCCTGTCCGAACCACTTAACGCCGAATACATCCGCAAAGCCCAGGGCGACCCGCGTAATTTTGATATTTTCGATTTTGCCTGCAATGGCAACAGCCAGGGCAATTCAACTCATTAATTCATGATTCACAGCCCAGCATACATTGCCGGCAAGCCGGTGGAAACGGCGCACCGGTTGGAAGTCCGCTATCCCTACGACGGCTCGCTTACAGGCACGGCGTCCATGGCCACGCGCGAGCAGCTTAACGAAGCGATTTGCGCGGCTTTGGCGGGCGGCAAGAACACGCTGTCGCGTTACGAACGCTCCGCAATATTGCGCAAAGCAGCGGCTTTGCTCGCCCAACGACGCGAGGAATTCGCACGGCTCATCACACGCGAAACGGGGCTGTGCCTCCGCGAATCCCGCTACGAAACCGGTCGCAGTTCGGATGTCCTGGAATTTTCGGCAATGGAAGCATTGCGTGACGACGGCCAGATTTTTTCCTGCGACATCAGTCCTGCTGGCAAGGCCCGTAAAGTGTTTACGACGCGTTATCCGGTCAGCCTTGTGGGCGCGATTACGCCGTTCAATCATCCGTTGAACCAGGTGGCGCACAAGCTGGCCCCGGCCATTGCCGCCGGAGCGCCCATCATTCTCAAGCCGTCGGAACGCGCGCCGCTCACGGCGTTGAAATTCGCCGCATTACTTTACGAGGCGGGCCTGCCGGGGTGGATGTTGTCCATGTTTGTCGGTTCGCTCGAAGAAATCATCACTCCGATGATTGAAGACGAGCGGGTTGAGGTGGTTACCTTCACCGGCTCGGTGGAAGTTGGCAAATCCATTGCCAAGCACGCCGGCTACAAGCGGTTGTGTTTGGAGTTGGGCGGGAATTCTCCGCTCATTGTGCTGGCTGACGCGGACCTTGATCTCGCGGCCAAGCTTGCTTGCGAAGGTTCCTTCCGCAATTCCGGTCAACGTTGTACGGCGGTGAAGCGTATCCTCGTGGTGGACGAAATTCGCGAAGCGTTTACTCGCAAGTTTGTTGAACTTGCCAAGACCTATGTTTGTGGCGATCCCGAAAACGAAGCCACCATTATCGGTACTGTTATTACTGAAGATTCGGCCAAGCTTTTGGAGTGGCGCGTGCAGGATGCCGTGCGCATGGGGGCCAAGGTGGTTTTAGGCGGACACCGTCAGGGCGCGTTGCTGGAGCCGACCATTATCACCGATGTTCCGCGGGAAGCTGAGATGGTGGCGGAAGAAAGCTTTGGTCCGTTGGCACCGATTGTGAGCATTCGCGACCTCGATGATGCGATTCAATATTACAACACCGGGCGTTTTGGCCTCAGCAGTTCGGTCGTTACCACGAATTTGAATTCCGCCATGAAGGCGGCCAAGGAACTCAAGACCGGCACCACGAATATAAATGAAGTGCCCGGCTACCGGCTCGAAAGCACGCCGTTTGGCGGTGTGCGCGATTCGGGTTTGGGCATCAAGGAGGGTGTCATCGAAGCCATCAAATTTTTCAGCCATGTCAAAACGTTCAGCCTGCCCTGGTAACTTTTAGGACACATCTATTTTATTATGCAAACCATCGCTAGTCCAACCCTGGTACAGCCGCCGCAATTTGAATGGGAGAATCCCTATATATTGCTGACGCCCGGTCCGCTTTCCACGAGCCCAACGGTTCGCGCCGCCATGCTGCGCGACTGGTGCACGTGGGACGATGACTACAATCTCGGGATTGTTACTCCCATTCGTGAAGGTTTGGTTGAGCTGGCCAGCGTATCGCAGCCGGAATTGTTCACTACGGTGCTCATGCAAGGCTCAGGCACATTTTCGGTAGAAGCCATGATTGGCAGCGTCGTGCCTGAAAATGGCAAGTTGCTGGTGCTGGCCAATGGCGAATATGGCAACCGCCTCGGCCGCATTGCCGCTGTCCTTAAAATTCCGCATGTGATTCATGACACGGGTGAATTGGCCCCGCCGGACTTGAAAAAACTGGAAGCTACGCTGGCCGCTGATCCTGCCATCACGCACGTGGTTTGTGTGCATAACGAAACCACCACCGGCATGTTGAATCCGTTGCCGCCCATTGCCGCCATCGTGAAGCGGCATGGCAAAATTTTGCTGGTGGATTCGATGAGTGCCTTCGCCGGAATCCCGTTGGACATGGCGGAGTTGGGAATTGATTTCCTCGTTTCCTCGGCGAACAAATGCCTGCAAGGCGTGCCTGGTTTTGGTTTTGTGATTTGCCGTCGCGATGAACTGGCCAAGTGCAAAGGCCGTGGCCGTTCGCTTTCCCTGGACCTTTATGACCAGTGGCAAGGTATGGAGAAGGGGCATGGCAAATGGCGTTACACGAGTCCCACGCACGTGGTTCGCGCTTTGGCCCAGGCGATGAAGGAACTGGATGAAGAGGGTGGCGTCGTGGCCCGCTACGGTCGTTATAGCGAGAATCATCGGCGGCTGGTGGCGGGCATGAGCCGGTTAGGTTTCCGGTGCCTGTTGCCGGCGGAGTTGCAAAGCCCAATCATCACGGCCTTCCATTCGCCGCAGCATCCGGATTATTCGTTCGCAAAATTTTATGCCGAGTTGAAAGAGCGCGGCTTCGTGATTTATCCGGGCAAAGTGACCAATATTGATTCGTTCCGCATTGGCACCATTGGGCACGTGTTCCCGGAAGACATTGACCGGCTTATCCGGGCGATTGAGGAGTCCATATACTGGGCGTGAATTGATAATTGATTAGTGCCAATTCACCGGACCACCTCCATGTCCGTCCAAACACTTCATAGCAACACCCCGGTGGCGGCAACATTTGCGCCGCCGCCGCCACGGGAATTTCCGAAGTCCTGCCGGGTGGTGATTGTTGGCGGTGGCATTGCGGGAGCCTCGGCGGCATATCATTTCGGGCTGGCGGGCTGGAAGAACGTGGTGCTACTGGAACAATCAAAGATTGCCTCGGGCACCACCTGGCATTCCGCTGGTCAAGTAGGACAATTGCGCGCCAGTTCTGCGCAAACCAAAGTCAACAAGGCATCGGCAGAATTGTTTGCCTCGTTGCACGCGGCCACCGGGCATGATCCGGGCTGGTTGCAATGCGGTGGGTTGCAATTGGCGCAAACGGAGGAGCGCATGCATCAGTTGCGGCGCAATGCGGCCATGGCTGCGGTGTTCGGCGTGGCGGCACACCTGATTTCCGCCGAGGAATGCACGAAATATTATCCGATGTTGCGCACGGATGATTTGAAAGGCGCCATTTATTTGCCCGGCGACGGGCGTGTGCTCCCCGGCGAATGTGCGGTGGCGCTGGTCAAAGGGGCCATGCAGCACGGCGTGGAAGTGCTGGACGGTGTCCGGGTCGACGAACTGCTCGTTACCGAAAATGTGCGGGGACTCAAGCGCATTACCGGCGTACGCACCAGTCAAGGTGAGATTCAAGCGGAGTGGGTGGTTCTGGCCGGAAATATGTGGATGCGGCAGCTTGGCTTGAAACACGGCATTGATATTCCGGTTTACCCCTGCGAACACCATTACGTGATTACCCGGCCGATTCCCGGCCTCACCCGGAATGCTCCCTGCGCGCGCGATCCCGATGCGGGTCTATATTTCCGCGCCCTGGATGATGGCGGATTAAAGCTTGGTGCCTTTAAGAAACGTTCCACGCCTTGGAACATTGGCGATGCGGTGCCGGACAATTTTGCTTTCGATTTACTTCCTCCTGACTGGCCTGATTTTGAAGAACCGTTTGCCGCGCATTGTCATCGCCTGCGTGGCATCACCCGCGACGACGTGGTCAAATTTGTGAATGGCCCGGAAGCCTTCACGCCCGACAATAGTTTTATTCTCGGACAACCCTACGCCACCACTGGCTTGTTTGTCATGGGGGGCTGGAACTCGGCGGGCATTGCGTGTTCCGGCGGCGCGGGTAAATACGCGGTTGAATGGATTCAAAACGGCGGCATGACGATGGACTTGTGGAGCGCGGACATTCGCCGTTTCATGCCGTTTCAAAATGGCCGGAAGTTTCTTCAGGACCGCGTGCGCGAAGTGCTGGGGCTGCATTATCAAATGGCCTGGCCAGGTCGGCAGATGGAAACGGCGCGCCAGATTCGGGCCGGCGCACTTTATGAAAAGCATCGCGGTTTGAATGCGTGCTTTGGTGAAACCTCCGGCTGGGAACGGCCGCTGTGGTATGCACCGGCGGGCGTCAAGCCGGTCACCGAATATTCCTTTGTCCGCCAAAATTGGCACGACGTGGTTGCGGCGGAGGTGAAAGCCTGTCGCGAGAACGTGGCGTTGCTGGACCAGTCCACCTTTGCGAAATACGAACTTCAAGGGCGCGATGCGCTCGCGCTGCTCCAGCGTTTGTGCGCCAATAATATTGATGTGGCCGTTGGCCGTACGGTGTACACCGCCATGTTGAATGAGCGGGGCACATTCGAGAGCGATCTCACGGTGGTTCGGACTGGGGCGGTGCGATTTTATCTGATCACTTCCACCGGGCAGCAGCGCAAGGATGCCGACTGGATTCTGCGAAACATTCCCGAAGGTGCAGACGTTTTCTTGAGTGACATCACGGAGCAGATACAAGTTCTCAGCGTGATGGGGCCGCGTTCCCGGGAATTACTGAGTGGCTTGACCACGGCGGACCTCTCAAATGAGGCGTTTCCGTTTGGCACTTCGCGGGAAATCATGGTTGGCAGTCACACCGTCCGCGCTGTGCGTATTAGTTACGTGGGTGAACTGGGCTGGGAATTACATGTGCCGGTGGCGCAAGCCGCTTTCTTGTGGGATACATTGATGGCCGCCGGCGCGCCGTTGGGGCTGCGTCCCGTTGGCAACCATGCCATCTCTGCCATGCGCATTGAAAAAGGTTATCGTGCATTCGGTCATGAACTTTCGGTGGACGAAACGCCACTGGAAGCGGGACTTGGTTTTGCCATTGCCTGGCAGAAAGATTTCATGGGCAAAGCGGCGTTGTTGCAACAGAAAGCAGCGGGACCGCGCAAACGGCTGGTGAGTTTTGTGCTCGAAGACCCGGAAATCATTTTGTGGGGTGGGGAACCGATTCTTTGGAATGGCCAGCCCGCCGGCTACACGACGAGCGCCGCCTTTGGCCCGACCTTGGGAGCGAGCATGGCCATGGGATACCTCAAGCCAGCGGACCAACAACCCATCACGGCTGCCAAGCTTGATCAAGACCATTTTGCCATTGTTCATCTGGGGCGGCCGCATACAGCCAAAGCCATGTTACGTCCGCCATACGATCCCGACAGTCTGAAAAGGAATTTATGACCAAACCCGTATCGGCCTGGCTCACGCGGCAACCGCGTTTGCTTTTTGTCCTTTGGGCCGTAGCTGCGGCATTCATGGCTTACGGGTGTATGTATGCATTTCGGCGTCCGTTTTCGGTGGCTGAATATAAGGGCATTGCCGCCTGGGGCTATGATTACAAGCCGCTGGCTACCGTGGCGCAGATTCTCGGTTACACGATGTCAAAATTTCTGGGCATCAAATTTGTTTCCGAGGCCAAGCCGGGCAAACGCATCCTAGCCATCGCACTTTTGATAGGGATAGCAGAGGGCGCGTTATTGCTCTTTGCGATTATCCCTCACCCGTGGAATCTCGCCGCCATTTTCCTGAACGGATTGCCCCTGGGCATGGTATGGGGACTGGTCTTTTCATTTCTGGAAGGCCGACGGGTGACCGAGCCGCTTGGTTTGGGCTTGAGCATCAGCGTGATTTTTTCATCCGGCTGGGTGAAAAGCGCCGGGGCGTGGACCATGAGCGTTTGGGGTGTAGGACAGTTTTGGATGCCCTTTGTCACCGGGGCGCTTTTCATACCACTGCTGACGCTGGCCTTGTGGATGCTCGCCCAGTTGCCGCCGCCCGATGCGGAGGACATCGCGGCGCGCACGTTGCGTGTGCCCATGGACAAGACCGCACGGCACAAATTTTTGCGCGAGCATTGGCTCGGCATATCTCTGCTGGTCGGGGCGTATGTTTTGCTCATGACCTATCGTGACCTGCGGGATAATTTCATGGTGAATATCTTGAGTGAGAATGGTGTCGTTGCCACACCGTCTGATTTCGCCAATATCGAGGACCGCGTTGGTTTAATCGTGATTTTGCTCTTGTGCGGACTGGTGTTTTTTAGAAGTAACCGCGCAGCCTTGATTGCCAAAGGACTCTTGGTGAGCGGGGGAGCGGTGGCTTTGGGTATCGCCACTTGGATGCATTCACACGGCATGATGGGGGCGCGTGGATGGCTGATCACCGCCGGCATTGGTCTTTATGTGGGGTTCATACCCTTTCAGAGTATTTTCTTTGATCGTGTGTTGGCGACGGTTCGCACCCCGGCCACGGCCGTGTTTCTAATCGCCTTGGGCGATAGCTATGGTTACCTCTCCACGATTTCGCTGTATCTTATTGAGACCTTCAAACTGCTGAATCTTCCGTGGTCGGTATTGTTGACGGACGGAAGCTATGTGCTGGCCGTGCTCGTCCCCACGTGCACAATGGCGGGGGTGGTGCATTTTCTGCGATTTCGACGGCAAGCGGACGAGGCGGCCATGTCTTTGCCAAGTGTGCAGCCGGGAACCGAACTCGGAGTGTAATTCTTTGGCCAGCAGCGGAGTATTTTTTGGCCGCGATACCAGGCATTGGTGCCCTGGCTAGTTGCCGGTGTTGCTGCGTGACCGAGGCGCGAGTTGTTTGCCGTGATGAATTATGGGAGAGAATTCGACGGTAGATGGACCGTCGCAAATAAGTTTTAACCTTGGACATTCTAGAACTGTCTATCCATTGGCTGGGTGGTTGCTTTGTTGTTCCGGCTATTGCTGGGCAGATCAAACCAACTACTCATTGCGAAATGCCTGTAATAATTACCAAACGCTTGCGTCCGAGATGAGGTCTGCTACTGTTCGGTTATTGTGCGGCTGATAAATTGCCATTTCAAAGCGCACAGCAAGCGGGGCATGGCCGTTTTGCTGGCGTTTCTCGTCCTTGTCTTGGACGCGATGGCGGTTTGTCCCTCGCTGCATGAACTGATTCACAAGGACGCCGATTCTCTTGACCACCAATGCGCCGTAACGATGTTTGCGCATGGTCAGGTGGATTCCACCTTGATTGACGTGGCTATGGTTGTCCCGCCGGATTACATGGTTATGGCTCCGCTTGCTAAGATTTCTGCCTTTAGTCCTGCCATTGAGTATCTTCCTGCCGGACGCGGTCCGCCGGCAGCCTTCTCCAAAACCTAAAAGGTCATTCAGCTTTTACCGGCTGGGTGGTGTTCGTTTGTTCAACTAAAACTTTTGAGCGTGTCACTGTGTGGTGGCATGCCGTTTGGAGACTGAGACATGAAATTTCGATGTGATTGGCCGTTTGCCTGCCGGGGGCAACGAAAGCCATTGAATAGGTTTGGACCGCTGAAGCCGTTTGTTAGTCGTATATTGGCCGGGGTGGCGATATGTATCGGCGCAGTGCTCGGTGGCTGTGCGGTAGGACCGGATTATCACCGCCCGGTCGCGCCAGCAGTCAGCAGCTATACCGGCAGCCCGGCAGCCACTACTGTTACCACGAGCAATGTCCTGGCTGGAGCCGCCCAACACTTTGCCAACGGGGCGGATATTCCCAAAAACTGGTGGACCTTGTTTCATTCCCCGGCCCTCAACGAACTCATTGAGTTATCCCTGTCGAATAATCCAGACCTCAAAGCCGCCCACGCGGCATTGTCGGCGGCCCGGGAAAATGTACTTGCCCAACGTGGTAATTATTTCCCAACTGTAAGTGGAAATTTCTCGGCCACCCGCCAGAAGCAATCCGAGGCGCTGGCGCCTGCACCGAATTTTCCAGCGGTGCCAAACGAGTTCCAATATAATCTTTTTACCCCCCAGCTTGGCATTTCCTATTCACCGGATGTCTTTGGTGCAAATCGACGGTCCATGGAATCAGTCCAGGCACAGGAACAAGCTGTTCGTTATCAAATGGCCGCCGTGTATACGACGCTGACGGCCAATGTGGTGGTGACGGCCATCGAGGAAGCGGCGAACGGAACGCAAATAAAAGCGACCCGTGAACTCATCAACCTCAATTCCAACATGCTTCAAATTTTGCGCTATCAAATGACCAAAGGCTATGCCAGCCGGTTGGATGTGGTCGCCCAGGAATCACAACTGGCGCAAGTCATTGCCACCCTGCCGCCATTGGAAAAGCAGGCGGGCCAGTTGCGTGATCAACTGGCAGTTCTTACCGGCAGTTTCCCTGGCAGCATGCCGGCGGATAATTTGGAGCTTGCCAGCCTGCAACTGCCGGAGGAACTGCCCGTAAGCCTGCCTTCAACCTTGGTTGAGCAACGCCCGGATGTCTTGCAAGCCGAGGCTAATCTCCATGCTGCCAGTGCCCAAATTGGCATAGCCGTAGCCAATCGACTGCCCAACATCACCCTCACCGCCAATGCCGGCAGCTCCGCGTTGGCCATTGATAAAGTCTTCACCTCTGGCACGGGCTTTTGGGGCTTGGGGGCCGCTGTTGCCACGCCTTTGTTTCAAGGCGGCACCTTGCTGCATCAAGAACGCGGTGCCCGGGCAGCTTATGTGGAAGCTGCCGAACAATATCGCAGCACCGTTTTAACCGCCTTCCAAAATGTAGCCGATACTTTAATCGCCCTTCAACAGGACGCCGAGAGCCTCAAGGCATCCGCCACTGCCGCCGAGGATGCCCAGGCCACCTTGGATCTTTCCCATCGTCAATGGCAAGACGGATACATCAGCTATCTGGCATTGCTTAGTGCAGAACAAGCCTTCCAGCAGGCCCAAATCAATCTGGTCCAGGCCCAAGCCAGCCGTTATGCCGACACCGCCGCCTTATTTCAGGCCTTGGGCGGGGGCTGGTGGCAGCGTGCTGATTTAACCAAGGATAAACCATGAAAAATAATTTTCCCCGGCAATTTACCCGCGCTGTACCCGCCATTGAATGCATGCACCGGCTCGTTCTGATCATTTTGACGTCGGCCACGGTCATGCTGGTGAGCGGATGCTCACCTATGGCCAGCGATAATGCGCATGTCTCATCCGTCATGGCCAGCAATGTGACCCTGACTGCCGCCCAGCGCCAAAACATCCATGTATATACCGTGCAAGCCTTGCCGTTTCATAAAATAATTGATGCCACCGGGGTCGTCGATTTTGATAATGACCAGGCCACCAGCGTGCTGGCTCCTTTTGGCGGGCCGGTGTCACGGCTGCTCGTTTCCACCGGCGACCATGTCAAAGCGGGCGATGCCTTGGCCGAGGTGGATTCTCCAGACTTCGCAGCCGCCATCAGTGCTTATCGCAAGGCTTTGGCGACGGCCCAGACCAGCCGCCGGGTTGCCGATATGGACAAGGACCTGATCCAACATAACGGCATCGCCCAACGTGAAGCCGAGCAAGCCCAAACCGACGCGGCCAATGCTGAAGCCGACCGCGATGCCGCCCTTCAAGCATTGGTCGCTCTGAATCTTGCTCCCGAAGTCATCAAAGACTTGCAGGAAAGTCGTCCCATAGCTCATCCCGGCGGCTTTATACGGTCACCGATTGCAGGAACTGTGGTGGAAAAACTGGTGACGCCCGGTGAATTGTTGACCGCTGGCACAACTCCTTGTTTTACCGTTGCCGACCTCTCGCGGGTCTGGGTCATGGCCCAGTTATATGGCTCTGACCTGGCCGCTGTCAGTGCGGGTGATTCAGTCCAAATACAAAGCGGCATTGCCACCAATACCTTCACCGGCACAGTGGACAATATTTCCGCACTGGTAAACCCAGACACACGTTCCGTCCAAGTACGAGTGGTGGTCGAGAACCCGGGAGATTTTCTGAAAAAGCAAATGTACGTCCAGGTCCGGATTGAATCAAAGCGGGAAAGCTCGGGCTTGCTCGTGCCCGTCCCGGCCATTTTGCGCGATGATGAAAATCTGCCTTTCGTCTATCTAACGCAGCCCGATGGAAGTTATGCGCGGCAACATGTGACCTTGGGGTATCGGACCGGGGACCAATATGAAATCATCGAAGGCCTGCAAGCTGGCAACCAAGTGGTGGTTGATGGCGGCATCTTCGTTCAATTCATTCAAAACCAATGAACGACCCAATCCAACCCGCCGGCCGGCCGGCGCGCACGGCCTCCGTCATGAACCGGATTGTGGCGTCCTCATTGCGCCAGCGTTTTTTGGTGGTTTTATTGACGCTGGTATTAATCGCCGCCGGCTCGCATTCACTCGAACGGCTTCCCGTGGAAGCCTATCCTGATTTGTCCCCGCCCATGGTGGAAATCATCACTCAATGGCCGGGCCATGCGGCGGAGGAGATCGAACGCCTGATCACCGTTCCCGTTGAACTGGGGATGAATGGCATGCCCAAGATGACCATTGCACGGTCGATTTCCCTTTACGGATTGTCCGATGTAATTCTTACCTACAACGATGGCACGGATAATAATTTTGCCCGCCAGGAGGTTTTCAACCGCATTGCCGGCTTGAGCCTGCCGTCAGGCGTCACCCCTTCCGTATCGCCGCTGTCATCGCCTTCGGGCTTGATTTACCGGTATGTGCTGCAAAGTTCCGATCGTTCGCCCATGGAATTGAAGACGTTCGAGGATTGGGTGGTTGAACCCCAGTACAAATCCATTCCCGGCGTGGCGGACGACTCTGGTTTTGGCGGCGGCACCATGCAATACCAGGTCTTGCTTGATCCCGCCAAACTGGCCGGCGTTGGCCTGTCGGTGTTGCAGGTTGAAAGCGCTTTATCTGCCAACAATGGCAATGCTGGCGGTGGATTTTACTCGCAAGGCGGGCAATTTTATTATGTGCGCGGCCTGGGCCGGGTGGAAACTTTGGAGGACATCGGCAATGTGGTTCTGGCGGTGCATGACGGCACTCCGATTTTGTTGAAGGAGGTTGGCCGCGTCATCACCGGCATAGCTCCGCGGCTGGGAGAATTTGGTTATGAAACGCAGGATGATGCCGTGGAAGGAGTCATCCTCTTGCGCACTGGCGAAAAAACCCAGGATGTCTTGAAGCGTGTGGAAGCCAAAACCAAGGAGCTTAATGATCGCGTTTTGCCCAAAGACGTCAAAGTGCTGCCCTTTTATGATCGCACCGGCCTGATTGAGCTGACCACCCAGGTGGTCGAGGGCAATCTGCTGCGCGGCATGTTGTTGGTGGTGATTGTACTCATATTTTTTCTTTACGATTTTAGAGCCGGACTCATTGTTGCCACTACCATTCCGCTCGCCTTGTTTTTTGCCTTTGTCTGCCTTGATCTTCAGGGCGCTTCGGCCAACTTGCTCTCCATTGGTGCCATTGATTTCGGCATTCTGGTGGATGGCGCGGTGGTGATGGTGGAAAATATCTTCCGCCAGATTGCCTTGCGGGAGGGCAAACCAATCAACGTGCGCGAAATAATTCAAGCGGCCGCTGCCGAGGTTGATCGCCCGTTGTTCTATGCCGTGGCGGTCATTGTGGCTGGCTTCCTGCCCATTTACGCGCTGGCCGGGCCATCCGGCACCTTGTTCAAGCCCATGGCAGACACCATGGTGTTCGCTTTAATAGGTTCCCTGGTTGTTACGCTGGTCCTGTTGCCGGTATTGTGCTCGTGGCTGATGCGCAACGGCGTGCGCGAACGGCGTAATCCGGTGTTTGAAGCCGTCAAATCGATTTACGCACGCGGGCTCGATGTTTGCGTCGCTCATCCGTGGGGCACCACCGCGGCTGCGGCCATTCTGCTGGCGTGCTCGTTGCTTCTGATACCCGGGATTGGGGCGGAATTCATGCCGCAAATGGATGAAGGCGCCTTGTGGGTGCGTGCCACTTTGCCTTACACCATTTCATTCGATGAATCCTCCAAAATAACGCCAAAAATTCGTCAGGTATTGCGCTCGTTCCCGGAAGTCACCACTGTAGCTTCCGAATTGGGACGCCCTGATGATGGGACCGATCCCACCGGCTTTTTTAACGTGGAGTTTTATGTCGGCCTTAAGCCCTACTCACAGTGGACGGGTAAATACCATGTCAAAGCCGCGCTCATTGAGGCCATTAACGAAAAATTGCAAACTTTTCCCGGCGTCATCTTCAATTATACCCAGCCTGCGGAGGATGCAGTGGATGAAGCGGAGTCCGGCCTGAAAAGTGCCCTGGCTGTAAAAATATTCGGCACCGACCTGGATACGCTCCAGCAAAAGGGTAAAACCATCAAAGAAGTGCTGGAGCACGTGCGCGGCATCCGCGATGTGACTTTGGTCCAGGAACTGGGCCAGCCCAGTTTAACCATCAAAATCAATCGCTCCATGATTGCGCGGTATGGTGTGAACGTGGCCGACATCAATGGGTTGATTCAAACCGCCGTTGGCGGCGATGTGGCGACGCAGGTGATGCAGGGAGAAAAGCAATTTGATTTAATTGTTCGCCTGGAACATCAATATCGTGACACCCCCGAGGAAATTGGAAACATTCTCGTACCCACGCCGGGTGGCCAGCAACTGCCGCTCAAGGAATTCGCGGATATCCGGGTCGAGCAGGGTGCCTCATTTATTTATCGTGAGAATAATTCCCGCTATATTGGCGTGCAGTTCTCCGTTGCCGGCCGGGATTTGGCCGGCGCAGTGGAAGATGCCATGCAACAGGTCAACCAAAAGGTGACCTTGCCCGCCGGCTACCGTGTGGATTGGGGCGGGGAGTACAACGAATATACGGCCTCGCGCCATCAACTGCATATCATTCTCCCGGTGACGTTGGGCCTGATTTTCCTCCTGCTCTTCGCGCTTTATAGCAATATTAAATTTCCGTTTATCACGGTGCTCGGAGTCATCTTATCCGCGCCGGTCGGCGGTCTCGTGGCGCTTTGGGTTGCGGGGATACCCTTCTCGGTTTCCTCGGGGATTGGTTTTCTCGCCTTGTTTGGCGTATCGGTGCAAACGGCCGTGGTATATATCTCCTATGTAAATGAACTGCGTGGTAATGGAACCGGCCTGGCTGAGGCCATCCGCGAAGGAGCCATTCTCAGGTTGCGGCCCATTATGATGACGGCATTAGTTGCGGCGTTGGGATTATTGCCAGCGGCGCTGGCGACCGGGGTGGGAACCGATACTCAACGGCCATTTGCCCTGGTGATCGTCAGCGGTCTGTTTACCCGACTGCTCATCAGCATCTTTCTGATGCCCGCATTGTATACGTTGGTGGCGCGGCCCGGTGACCGGCTGGAAGTGTAAAGCTCGCGCAAAGCTATCGCCAATCGAAAAACATTTCGCTAAGCTTCCACCCCGTAGCCATGTTATCAGAAATTGCCAATACCACTACGCCGCTCTTATCACCAGCGGGATTGCTGGCTGTTTACTGTTTGCTCGTGATGGTGGCGTCGCTGGCGGGTGGCTGGTTGCTGTTGCTCATCCATCTGAATCATACACGCCTGCAAATGGCCGTCAGTTTTGTGGCCGGCCTCATGCTGGGGATTGCGCTGCTCCATTTCCTGCCGGACGCGAATGAACGATTGCATTCGTTGGATAAAACGGTGAACTGGATGCTGGGCGGTTTTCTGGCCATGTTTTTTGTTCAACGTTTCTTTCATTTTCATCATCACGATTTGCCGGAAGGCGACCCTGAGGATTGTTGCGGTCATGACCACGATCACGATCATGACCAGCATCATGCCGGGCACGCGCATACGTTGGCCGATAAATCTGCCAAGCAACTATCGTGGGTGGGCACGGCGCTTGGCTTGACGTTGCACTCGTTGCTCGATGGGCTTGCGCTGGCCATTGCCGTACTCGCGGGTGCCAACGGCCATGCACAACTGGCCGGGTTGGGAGTTGCTCTGGTGGTCATTTTGCACAAGCCATTTGATGCCATGGCGGTTTCCACCTTGATGGCTGCGGGTGGCAGTTCACGTTTTTCCCGGCATGTCTTAAATGGCTTGTTCTCGCTGGCAAGTCCTTTGGGGGCGGTCTTGACTTATTTTGGTGCCAGTCATTGGGCGGGGGACAATGTCCCCGTTCTCGGCTACGCGCTGGCGTTTTGTGCGGGGTCGTTCCTGTGCATTGCCAGCAGTGATCTCTTGCCGGAACTGCAATTTCATTCGCACGACCGCTTTAAACTTTCCATCATGCTGGTGGCCGGGTTGGCTGTAGCCATCCTCATCGGCCAACTGGAACCCGCGCATTAACAACCGAATTGTCCGCAGGCGCGCAATTTTCTTGAATCCCACACGGTTAAGGTAAAATGGTTGAATCATGTCATCTGTGTCAGTACCTAAGAAGTCCGCTTCGTCGCGTCCGCCGCTGGATTTAGCCGCGCTGGTCAAGGAACACGCGGGGAAAAATTATGATTTACACGCCGAACACATTAATCCGGCGAATGTCCGCACCCTGAAAACCATCGGGTTCGACCGCTGTTACACGCGGGCTGAAGGCTCATATTTGTGGGACGTTAAAGGTGAAAAGTACCTTGATCTCCTTTCAGGCTACGGTGTGTTTGGTTTGGGGCGCAATCATCCGGAAGTTCGTCGCATCCTCAAAGACTTTCTCGATGCGGATTATCCGAGCTTGGTGAAAATGGAAGCGCCATTGCTGTCTGGGTTGCTGGCAGCCGAATTGAAGAAGCGCATGCCCAATGAACTGGACATGGTGTTCTTTACCAATTCTGGCGCGGAAGGCGTCGAGACCGCCATCAAATACGCCAAGTGCGCTACGGGCAAACCTGCCATCATCCACTGCAAAAAGTCGTTTCACGGCTTGAGCTCCGGCGCTTTGTCAGTGAATGGCGACGACAGTTTCCGCGAGGGATTCGGGCCGTTTTTGCCTGACTGCCGTGGGGTAGCCTTCAATGACCTCGCTGCTTTGGAAAAGGAATTGAAGAAAGGCGACGTGGCTGCGTTTATCGTTGAGCCTATCCAGGGCAAGGGCGTGAATCTGCCAGCGCCGGGTTATTTATTAGAAGCCCAGAAGCTTTGCCGCAAACACGGTGCCTTGTTTATTGACGATGAAGTGCAATCCGGGATGGGGCGCACTGGTAAATTCCTCGCCATTGAGCACGATGGCCCGGTGGACCCGGACATTGTGGTGCTGGCGAAAACGCTTTCCGGTGGCTTTGTGCCCGTCGGCGCGGTGCTGTGCAAAAAGTGGATTCACGAGAAGGTGTTTTCATCCATGCAACGTTCCGTCGTGCATAGTTCAACCTTTAGCCAGGGCAGCTTTGCCATGGCAGCGGGATTGGCGGCACTGGATGTGATCGACCGCGAAGACCTCATGGCCAACGCAGCCAAGATGGGCAATATGATTGGCGAAGGTGTGACGGCCATGATCCCGCGCTTTGAATTTTTGCGGGAAGTCCGCTGGCGCGGCTTGATGGTGGGCATTGAATTTGGCCCGCCGAAGTCTCTCTCGCTCAAGCTGGCATGGACGACCTGCCATACGCTCGACAAGAGTTTGTTCCCCCAAGCAGCGGTGATTCCCTTGATGGACAAGCATCACATTATTACCCAGGTAGCCGGTCATGCCGTGGACGTGGTGAAACTCCTGCCACCCTTAATTGTTACTGAGGCCGACGTGAAATGGTTCCTGACGGCGTTCGAGGATGTCATGGTGCAAATGCATAAATTCCCTGGCCCGGCCTG
>Ga0265327_10000388_pt1 | contig 82847 bp, 72 predicted proteins | sample 41621metaG_FD_202089 | JGI IMG/M metagenome (GOLD analysis project Ga0265327, IMG submission 202089) | Rhizosphere microbial communities from Carex aquatilis grown in University of Washington, Seatle, WA, United States - 4-16-21 metaG | ecosystem: Host-associated > Plants > Roots > Rhizosphere...
GAAAGTAGGGAACCGCCAGGCACCCAACACCAAAGCCCCCCGCGCCCATAAAGGCCCGGGGGGCTTTTTTTTGCCGCCCAAATGCCGCGCCCGCCCCGCCCCGCCTCACCGGCCACCGAAAGCCTCGCGCGTCAATTCGAATGTTTCTTTAAGGCTTTGCGCAAGGCGTCGAGCGGTTTCGTCGTTCCCGTCCTGGCATGCGGCCTCAAGATTTTTGCAACCTTTGGCGAGGCGCAATGCGCCTATGGTCATTGCGGCGCTTTTTATGCTGTGAGCTTCAAATCCAAGCGTCTGATAATCCATCGCCGCCAGCGCCTGAGCCAGCTTATCCATTCTCCTGGCGGTGTCCTCGAAGAAAATGGCCACGGTGTCTCTCACAGTCTGCTCGTCGGTCTGGTCTGCCAGAAATTGCAAGGCGCTTCGATCCAGCAAAGGGTCCGCAGCGGGGGCGTCGTCGGCGGGCGGCGGGAAAGCCGGCTCTGCGCCCGTGTCTTTGCGAAGCCAGTTGGCGATGGTGGCCAACAGACGATCCTTCTCCACGGGTTTGGCGATGAAATCGTTCATGCCGGCAGCCAGGCAGGCATCGAGATCCTCCCGCAAGGCATTGGCGGTAAAAGCCAGTATGGGAACTTGGGATCTGGGGCCGGGCAATCCGCGGATGGCCACCGTCGCCTGGTAGCCGTCCATTTCCGGCATTTGCACATCCATGAGGATTAGGTCGTAGTCCGCGGCGCTTGCCGCTTCGACGGCTTTCAAGCCATTTTGAGCCACTTCCACCTGATAGCCGGCTTTGCCCAGCATGGCGGTGACGACCAGGCGGTTGATTTCGCCGTCTTCCGCCACCAGGATTTTCGCCATCCTGGTCCTGCGGTCGGGATGGCTGTAGGCTTTGCCATGGCCTGCGGCCGTTGCCTTTCTGCCGAAAGAACGGGCCAGGATGGGCGGGGTGCCGTCGCAGGCCTCGGCGGGGAGGCTGGGCGAATCGGGCACGTCCAATTGCGCGGTGAACCAGAAATCGCTGCCTTCCCCTGGTCGGCTGTCCACGCCGACCTCCCCTCCCATCAGGGCCGCGAGGCGCTTGCTGATGGCAAGTCCCAGCCCGGTGCCGCCGTAGCGGCGCGAGGTGCCGTTGTCCACCTGCACAAATTGGTTGAAGAGGCTTGCTTGCGCGTCGTCCGCGATCCCTATGCCTGAATCGGCCACATGGAACCGCAGGGTGATTTTCGCATCGCTGCGCTCTGGGCAGGAAACACCCACCGATACGCCCCCTCGCTCGGTGAACTTGACGGCGTTGCCGACCAAATTGACTAGGATCTGCCGCAGCCGGAACGGGTCGCCACGCAGCGTGTTGGGGATGGCGGCGTGGATGGTGGACGACAGCGCCAAGCCTTTTGCCTCGGCGCGCATCCGAAAAAGTTGGGTGACATCTTCGATCAGCGATGACAATTCGAAATTTTCATTCTGCAGGGTCAGCTTGCCGGCTTCGATTTTGGAAAAATCGAGAATGTCTTCAATGATGGCTAGCAGGGAGTGGGCCGCATGGTGGGCGGTTTTCGCCCACAATCCCTGCTCCTCGTCGAGTCGGCTGTCCAGCAACAGGGAAAGCGTTCCCAGGACGGCATTCATCGGGGTGCGGATTTCGTGGCTCATGACTGCCAGAAACGCGCTTTTTGCCCGATTGGCGGCCTCGGCCGCCCGGGTTGCTTCCAGCATCGCCAACTCGGAATTTTTCTGTTCGGTGATGTCGCGCTCGATGGACATCCAATTGGTGATGGTGTTGTTTTCGTCGCGGATCGGCTGCACTTCGAACTGGATCCAGTATTCCCGGCCCGATTTCGAGTAATTGATAAGGTCTGCGCCAAAACTCTCGCCTTTTCTGATTTGCTCCCGGATGTATTCCACGACCTTCGGATCGGATTTTTCCCCTTGCAGCACAGCGCCGGGCTTTTTGCCGAGCATCTCCTGGAGCGAATAGCCGGTGATCTGGGTAAAGCTGTCGTTGACCCACTCGACCCTGCCCTCCGCGTCGGTCATCACGACGGCGTTGCCGGTATTGTTGGCGACCAGGGCTATCTTGAATGTTTCGGCTTCTATCTGCCTCAGGCTGACCAATTCTTCCCACAGCAGGCTGAATTGGCGGCTTAATTCTGCGTTGGCGTGGAGGAGTTCGGCGCGCTGCTCGGACAGTTTTTCGGCCAGGTCACGCTCGTCCTGCAGGGCGGTTTTTTGGAACTGGAGCGTTTGCAGCAGGTCGATGGTCGGGTCATGCAGGGCGAAGTCGTCGATCAGCAAGCCATGCGGGCTCAATTCGGCGCTGTCGGCCAGCCAGGGGGATCCTAGCAGGGCAATAGTTTGCCCTTCCTGGACGGGCAGCAACTGGCCGCGAAACCGCAGTCCGGATCGTTTGTGCTCCCACAGGGCGGCCGTATGCCGCGCCCCGGCCAAAGCCCCAAAATCCAGGCTGGCGTCCGGCCGCAGCAGGATAAACCGGTCGCGGAAGTCGTCGCCTATCGCCACGTCGGGGCAAACGCGCAGCAATGACGGGCCTGCCTGCGCAATCCGCAGGTCTTGGCCGATGCCCAGATGGAACGGAAACGCCAGGCCGAACTGTGACGGTGTCAGCCCGATTCCCCGCCCGCCGTCTGCTGGGCTGTCCGCCGGCTCGCTGCTGGTCATGTCAATTAAAGGCTTGCACAATCAAGTCGTAATGCTGGCCCAAGTCAATGTTGAAGTCGCTGGCGCGGCGCACGTTGACGATGCGGTAGGGGCGGCCCTGGCCGTCGGTGGTTTTTTCGCTCATGTCGATGAAGCGCTGGACGGGGCTTTTGTCAGGGGCGAGCACGACCAGGAGCTGCGGCCGGAGCCGCTGCTTGGGATTGGACTGGAGGACGATGCCCACTTCCCCGGAACTCAGCTCGACGACGCATCCCGGCGGGTATATCCCCAGGTAGGCGACGAAACTGGTGGTCAGCTCGTTGTCGATTTTGTTCTCCCGCGCCAGTTTGTTCAGGATGGACACGGCTCTGAGGTGGTCGCCCTCCGGCCGGTAGGGCCTCACGCTGGTGATGGCGTCATATTTGTCGACGATTGCCGCGATCTTGCAGTTTAGGTTCATCTGATGCCCTTCCAGACCGCGCGGATAGCCGGTTCCGTCGAGATTTTCATGGTGCCCGTAGGCGACGTCGACGGTGCCGCTGAAAAGGTTGCGTCCCGACATGAGGATGTTTCTGCCTTCCAAGGTGTGGCTGCGGACGATCACGGTCTCCTCCTCGTTGAGCGGGCCGGGCTTGTTTAAGATATGGTCGGGAATGACGACTTTGCCCATGTCGTGGAGCATGGCGCAGGTGCCGAGATTTTCCAGTTTTTGGTTGTCAAGCCCAAGGAGGCGGCCGATGACGATGGCGTAGATGCACACGTTGAAAGCGTGCTGGCTGGTGATGGTGCCCTTGTCGCTCAAACGGGTCAGGAAGATCATGGTTTCAGGGTTGCGCACGATGCTGGCCACGCATTCCGAGACCGCCCCCCTGGCCAGTTGGATGTCGGGGCTTTGGCCGAAACGGATCTCGTCGATGAAGGTCTTGATCAGATCCGAGGTCTGCTTGTGCGTGGCCCGGGCGGCGTCCATGTCCTTTTCCCGCGAAGCCGTGGATCGCTTATGGGAAAAAGAGGCCGCGAGTTGCGGGGGCAAAGCCGTGTTGACGGTTTTGGTGCGCATCAAGTCGATGTAGACGTGTTCGCAATGCTGCATGACCGCTTCGATGTCGTCGTCGTTTTTCACCTCGAAACCCTGGAGCAGAAACGGGGTCTCCAGCCAGGGCCGGTCGAGTTCGCAGACATACATGCCTGGCCTGAGGTCGCATGCGCGCAGCCTGACCTTTTCAATAAAGTCGATTTTTCGAGGTCTGTTTTGCAGCATGGTAGGCTCACAACAAATCAGGGTCTGCCGGCCGGCATCTGCCAATGCAATTGGCCGCCTTAGGATGCGGCGGGCAATCCTTGCCGGGTTGCCGCCAAGGCGGATGGCAGCCAGTAGTATCCCCCGCAGGGCTGGCATGTTCAAGGGTTGGCTGGCATTCCAGAAAGTAATCGCCCGTCTGCCAATCAGTGGTTGCAAAGTGCGACGCAAAATGGGAATATTGGCGCGGAAAATGAAATAATCCCCCAAGAGCGCGCATGAACACCCAAACCAAGGCGACCATATTGCTCGTCGAAGACTCTCCGACGCTTGCCCACCTCTACAGGGCTTACCTGGGCAAAGAAAATTGGAATGTCCTGCTTGCCGAAACCGGCGCCGCCGCCTTGGGGTTGCTGCACAGCGAGCGGCCCAGGGTCATGGTGCTGGATCTCAAGCTGCCGGACATGGAGGGTCTGGATATTCTTCGCCACGTGATCGAGGAGAAAATCCCTTGCGCGGTCGTGGTCGTGACCGGCTACGGATCCGTGCATGTGGCGGTGGAAGCCATGCGCGGCGGGGCTTTCGACTTTATTGAAAAGCCCTGCAATGCCGACCGCCTGCTCTACACCGTGCGCAACGCGCTTAAAATGCGCCAGCCGGAGGTTCTCGCCGGCGAGCCGGGGGGGCGGCGGCAGTATTGCGGCTTCATCGGCTCCTCCCCGCCGATGCAAATGGTGTACCAGGTTATTGACAACGTCGCCGTCAGCAAGGCCACGGTGTTCATCACGGGCGAAAGCGGCACCGGCAAGGAAGTCTGCGCCGAGGCCATCCACCGGCAAAGCCCGCGCAGCGACAAGCCGTTCATCACCCTCAACTGCGCCGCCATTCCCAGGGACTTGCTGGAAAGCGAACTGTTCGGCCATGTCAAGGGCGCTTTCACCGGGGCTTACAGCGCCCGCCAGGGCGTGGCGGCCTTGGCCCACGGCGGCACCTTGTTTCTGGACGAAATCGGCGAAATGGATTTGAGCGTGCAGAGCAAGCTGCTGCGTTTCGTGCAGACCGGAACTTTCCAGAAAGTGGGCGGCAACAAGAGCGAAACCGTCGATGTGCGGCTGGTTTGCGCCACCAACCGCGACCCGCTGAAGGAGGTGGCGGCGGGCCGCTTCCGCGAAGACCTCTATTACCGCCTCCACGTCATCCCCATCCAGTTGCCGGCGTTGCGCGAGCGCGAGGATGATGTGCTGCCCATCGCGCGAAGGTTTCTGGCCGATTTTTCCCGTGAGGAAAGCAAGGCGTTCATTGGTTTCTCGCCTGAGTCCGAGGCCCGGTTGCGCGCTTACGCTTGGCCCGGCAATGTGCGCCAACTGCAGAACGTTGTCCGCAATATCGTCGTGCTGCACCAGGGCGTGCTGGTCACCACCGACATGCTGCCGTCGCCGTTGAACGTTTCCACAGACCCCAGTGCCATGCCTCTGGCAAGCCCGGCGGTGGCTCGCGAAGCGCCGGCTTCCGCCGAGGCCGAGGCTATCGTCCCGCTGTGGCGGGTGGAAAAGGAGGCCATCGAGCGGGCGATAGCCTTCTGTGGCGGCAACGTCCCCAGGGCCGCGGCCCTGCTGGAGGTCAGTCCGTCGACGATCTACCGCAAGCGGCTGGGCTGGCAGGGCCAGGAATGAAGCCCGGCAACCATCCACCTGGCGCAGGCCGATGATGAATGTGTTGATCGCGATTGATTTTTCCGAACACGCGCAAAGTCTCTTGGACGAGACGGTCGCGCTGTTGCGGGGCGTGCTAGGGGAGGTTTGGCTGCTGCATGTCGCCGAGCCCGATCCGGATTTTGTCGGCTTTGAGGTCGACCCCGCCGTGATGCGGGATCAGCTTGCCGAGGGCTTCCACCAGGAACATCGGCAATTGCAGGCCATGGCCGACGCCTTGCGTGGACGGGGCGTCGCCGCCACCGCCTTGCAGGTGCAAGGCGAAACAGTCAAGGCCATCGTCCAGCAAGCCGGCAAATTGAATGTGGACTTGATCGTGGTCGGCGCGCACGCGCACGGGCCTTGGCGGCGTTTCCTGTCGGGCGAGCCGGGCCAGGCCGGGTTGCAAGCCGCGGGGCGGCCGCTGCTGGTGATGCCTGTCCACAAAGCGCCGCGCTAGGCCGTCGCCGCCAGCGGTCTTCCCGCGCAAGAGCCCGGCTTTGCCGCCGCGCGGCGAAGCCGGGTGCCAGGTTTAATCCTGATTCGCGTAAAACTCCGCCAGTTGCTTGATTTCCTGGTCGCTCAACTTCGAGCCAATCAGCCTCATCCGGCTGTAGATATCGTTGGCCCGCGCGCCGCTCTTGTAGGCGAGCAGGGTTTTCTCCAGATACTCGGCCTTCTGCCCGGCCAGCCTGGGAGTGTCGACCTTTTCGCCCAAGCCCGAGGAACCGTGGCAACTGGCGCAGGCAGGCTCCATGCGCTTGCCGTCGCCGTTGGCGACGATGCCGGTCGGATCGGACGCGCCGCCTTTGCCGGGCTTGGCGGCTTGCTTGCCGTACCAGGCGGCCACGTCCGCGGCGTCTTGTTCGCTCAGTGTCGCGGCCAGGCCGTTCATCGCGGTCGACGGGTCTTTGCGGCTGCCGTTCTTGTAGTCCAGCAATTGCTTGAAGACATAAGTTGGCAACTGGCCTTCCAGGGCGGGGGCCGGGTTGCCGTCGTTATGGCAGCCGGCGCAGGTTCCCGCCAGTTCCTTGCCCTTGTCGGCGTTGCCTTTTTTCACCAGCGTCAAGGTCGCGGGCGTCCATGCCACCTGGCTGGACGGTTCCGCGAAGGCGGGCGTGCCAAGCCCCAGACAAATGGCGGCCAAAATAATGCCTTTCATGTTCAATACCCCCAGGCGGATGGATTGTAAGTTTTCAGGATGAAGAACTGGAGGATGGGGTAGCCGTAGCTCAACATCATCAGTCCCAAGATCACCAGGTTCCATAGCTTGAAATTGTTCAGCCAGTAGGGCATCGGCGGCAGCGGCTGCGGGTTCAGGCTGGCTTCGTCCGCCTCGGCCTGCACGCTGCTAGTCTGCGTCTTGAACAAGATATACACGAACAGCACGGCGGAGCCCAGCAGCACCAGGCCGCCCAGGATCATCAGCAGTTCGTAGGGTTCCCAGGCCAGTGTGAGCAGGCTGTTGTACTGCACGGCGGAAATGCGCCGCGGCTGGCCGAGCAGGCCCAGCACATGCCAGGGCGTGGTCATGATCGCCAGGCCCACGAACCAAGTCCACAACTGCGTCAGCGCCAAGCTGTTGGAAAACAGCGCCTTGCCGGTCAGCTTGGGCCACAGATGGTAAGCGGCGGCCAGATACAGGATGACCACGGTGCCGCCGAAGATCAGGTGGAAGTGTCCCGGAACCCAGGCGGTGTTGTGGACCATCGCGTTCATCGCGTAGCTGGCGTTGATGATGCCGCCGAAGCCGCCCAGCAGCAGCATCAGCAGGGCCAGTATCGCCGACAGCACCGTGGTGTTTTGCCAAGGCAGCGCGCCGATCCAGCCGAATAGGCCGACGCCGCCGCGCTTGCGCCCGGCCAGCTCCAGCGAGGCGATGACGGTGAAGCCGGTCATCAAGGTCGGGATGGCGACGGCGAAAGTGCCGACCATGTGGCCGAATTTGGCGACCGCGCCTTGCTCGGGGTCCATGTACAGATGGTGGAAGCCGATGGGCAGGCCGAACACCAAAATCATGACGAAGGCCGCCCGCGCCAGCTTGTCGCTGTACAGCGTGCCGCCCGCCGCCTGCGGCACGTAAGCGTACAGCATGATGTAAGAGGGGATCAGCCAGAAATACACGATGGGGTGCAAAGTCCAGGCGAACAAAGTGCGCGCCAGCCCCACGTCGATGGTGTCCACCAGTCCCAGCGACCAGGGCAGCAGTTGGAACACCGCCTCCAAGGCCACGCCGACGCTGGTCCAAGACCACAAAATAGCATTGGCGGCGGTGGCGAACATCGGCAGCGGCACGGTTTCGCCAGGATGGGCGTTCTTCCATTTGACGAACATCACGATCATGATCGCCGTCCAGAACCACGAGCCCACGACCAGCAAGGTCGCGCCGATGTAGAAGAAGGCGTTGGCCTGGATCGGCGGATAGAAAGTGTACAGCACCGAGGCCTTGCCCAGCAGCAGCGGGATGGCCGCCAGCACCACGCCGGTCAGGCTGACCGCGTACCCGGCCCAGGCCAATGCCGGGCTCCAGATCGGCTGCTTCAGGCTGGTGGCCGCCGTGTAATAGCCGAAGCCCATGATGAAGAAGGTGGTCAGCACAAAGCCCATCAACACGCCGTGGGTGCTGACCGAGGCGAAATAGACGGCGGGCGACTGGATGAAGCTGAACAGCCCGCTGCGCTCCAGCACCTGGTACAGGCCGAACACGCAGGCCAGGCCGAAGGAGCCGAAGGCGATCCAGAGGTTGAAAAGGGTCAAGCGTTTGGTCGTCGTGTCGATCATGGCTGGTTTCCTAAGGGGGTCGGCGCGCGCCATTCGTCTTGGGCGACGATGGTGACTTTGCTCCACATGTGGTCGTGGCCCATGCCGCAATATTCGTTGCACAGCAAGGGGTATTCGCCCGGCTTCGGGAACACGGTGGTGATTTCGGACACATAGCCCGGCACGATCATCGTGCTCATATTGGTCATCGGGATGTGCGCGCCGTGCAGCACGTCCATGCTGGCCATGCGGAACTGGATCTTCCGGCCGGCCGGAAGCCGGATCTCACGCGGATAGAAGCCGTAGCGGCCCGCCACCAGCTTGACCTGGATCGTGCCGTCGGGCAGCGGGGCGGGCTGCACGCCCAGCTTGTCCTCGGCGAAGTCCTGCCCTAAGTGCAGGCTGGCGGAGTCGATAGTCTCCACGTGGCTGGGCGGGTTCACGTTCAGCACCACCGCCGTCACCGTCATCGCGGCGACGAACAGGCCGACCATGCCAGTGGCGATGTACAGCCATTTTTTTTCCAGATTGTCGATTTGCGTATCCTGCTCGAACAGGCTTATCCAGGATTTTATTTTGCTGATCCAGGCGCTTGGATTCATGCGTCACCTCGTTGGGTTGTTGCGTTGGGGCGGCCTTCCACCACGGGAAGCCGCTTGGGGCCGGAAGGGTTCAACTGACCGTCCCCCGCGGCAGGAAAATGCCGAAATACAGGAACAGCCAGGCGACCGTCATCCCGGCCGCCGCGAGGATCATCAGCACCCAAGTGCCCGTAGGGGAGCGCTCTTCTTCGCCGGGCGTGTGGTTTTCATCGGACATGGCAAGCCTCTCTGTTGGAAGTAAAGATTTTTAAGATTCATTTCGCATAAGCTTAACCAATTTAACTGACTTGCCGGGATTGGTCGAGTCATTTGCCACAGTGGGGGTAGGGAATGGCGTGTTGGCCGGATGAAAACAAACACCGGGCGCAGTGCCTGGCATCGAATGGCCTGCTCCGCCTGGGAATAAAGAAAAGGCCGCAGGCGCGGCCTTTGGGGAATTCAGCGGGGACACAAAGTGAACTACGGCGCTCCGTTCAGCAACACGCTGACGCTATAGTCGAATTCGTTCGTGACCGCCAAATCGGGCTTGCCGTCATGGTTCACATCCACCACGACCATGCCGCGCGGGCTGTCGCCTAGTGGATAGTCCACCTTGGGCAGGAAGCTGCCGTCGCCCTTGCCCGCCAGCACGCTGACGCTGTTGTCCGCCGAGTTGGTGACGCTCAAATCCGGCTTGGCGTCGCCGTTCACGTCAGTCAGCGCGACCGCGTAGGGGCTGTTGCCTGCGGGGTAGTCCACCTTGGGGTTGAACGTGCCGTTGCCCTTGCCTAGCAACACGCTGACGCTGTTGTCATAGCCGTTCGTCGCGGCCAGATCCGGCTTGCCGTCGCCATTCACATCGCCTAGCGCGACCGCGACTGGGCCTAAGCCTACCGGATAGTCCAGCTTGGCCTTGAACGTGCCGTTGCCGTTGCCGAGCATCACGCTGACCGTGTTGGCCCCCTCGTTCGCGGTCGCCAAGTCGGCATAGCCATCGCGGTTCACATCGCCGACCGCGACCGCCCACGGCGTGGAGCCGGTGCGGTAGTCCTTTTTAGGCTTGAAGCCGCCCTTGCCATCGCCCAGCAACAGGCTCACCGTGTCCCCGTCGGCGTTGACGGTGGACAAATCGGGCTTGCCGTCGCCGTTGACGTCATTCAGCGCCACGCCGTTCGGGCCTGCGCCGGTCGGGTAATCCGCTTTGGGGCTAAACGTGCCGTCGCCCTTGCCCAGCAACACGCTGACCGTGTCGTCCCACCAGTTCGCTGCGGCCAAGTCCGGCTTGCCGTCGCCGTTGACATCGCCCACCGCGACGGCGGCGGGGACAAAACCGGTGGGGTAATCCGCCTTGAGCTGGAACGTGCCGTCGCCCTTGCCCAGCAACACGCTGACGCTGTTGTCGCCGCTGTTGACGGTCGCCAGGTCGGGATAGCCGTCGCGGTTCACATCGCCCGCCGCGACCGCCCACGGGGCCGCGCCGGTGGCAAAATCCGCCTTGGGCTTGAATTTGCCGATGGGCGTGAAGCTGGTGGCGTTGAGCAGGATGCTGACGGTGTTGGCTCCGTAATTCGTGACCGTCAAATCGGGCTTGCTGTCGCGGTTCAGATCCCCCATGGCGACCCCAAGAGGGTATTGGCCGGTGGGATAATCCACTTTGGGGTTGAACGTGCCATTGCCCTTGCCCAACAGCACACTCACTGTGTTGGCACTGTCATTCGTGGCGGCCAGGTCGAGCTTGCCGTCGCCGTTCACATCTCCGACCGTGAGCGCATCGGGGCCTGCGCCGACCACATAGTCTGCCTTGGGCTTGAAAGTGCCGTCGCCCTTGCCCAGCAATATGCTAACGGTATTGGCACCGTAGTTCGGAGTGGCCAGATCGAGCTTGCCATCGCCGTTCATATCCGCCGCCACGACCGTATAGGGGCCTGTGCTGGTGGGATAGTCCGCCTTAGGCTTGAAGGTGCCGTGTTGCCATTGCCCAGCAGCACACTGACGGTGTTGGCATTGTAATCCGCGATAGCCAGGTCGGGCTTGCCGTCGCCGTCCACATCCCCTGTTGCGATTCCATAGGGGGTTGCGCCGGTGGGATAGTCCACGTTGGGGTTGAACGTGCCATTGCCTTTGCCCAGCAGCACACTCACGGTGCTGGCACTGCCATTCGCGATGGCCAGGTCGGGTTTGCCGTCGCCATTTATATCCCCGACCACAACCGCAATGGGGGATGCGCCCGTGGGATAGTCCACCTTGGGGCTTAACGTGCCATCGCCCTTACCCAGTAACACGCTCATGGTATTGGCACCGTCATTCGCAGTAGCCAGGTCGGGTTTACCGTCGCCGTTCACATCCCCGACCACAACCGCAATGGGGGATGCGCCCGTTGGATAGTCCAGCTTGGGGCTTAACGTGCCATCGCCTTGGCCCAGCAGCACGCTGACGGTGCTGGCATTGTAATTCGTAACGGCCAAATCAGGCTTGCCGTCGCCATTCAGATCCCCCGTTGCGACGCCATAAGGGTTTGCGCCAGTGGGATAATCCACCTTAGGTTTGAAAGTCAACGTGCCGGCCTGCAAGCCCACGCCCCAGTCGGGCGCGAGCAGGGCGGCGATGATGCCGGGCAGCAGTTTGGACAGCGGGACGCGGCGGTGTGGCATCTGAATCTCCTGATTGTTCGGGTGCGTGGCATAGGCAGGGTTTCGCGGGAATAGCCTGGCTCGTCGCAATGCAGCCCCGGCGATTGAGCGGGGAGCCCTTGGGTTTGCTGTCCCTGGCTGGCGATAGGCTGGGCCGTGTTGGATTGGAGCATAAGCAGTGGGTGAATTCAACCGGCCAAATTGGCAAGCCGGGGCAATCATGCTGACGGCTTTCGCAAGTCCCCAGCGTGGAAAAAGCAGTCTCACGCAACGGCGCAACGGCGCAACGCAAAGAGGCTCTGGCAACGTTGCGAGCGTTGCGCCGTTGCGTGAGGCGTTCTTTTCCACGCCCGCCGCGCCTTTGCGTCTATAATTTTGCCCACTTGTCCCCCTTCCCCGAAACCCGACCATGTCAACATCCCCCCTGTACATCGACACCGCCGACAAACTCCGCGAGTTGTGCGAAAGTCTCGCCAGCGTCCCCTGGATCGCCCTGGACACCGAGTTCCTGCGCGAAAAAACGTATTTCCCCAAGTTCTGCCTGCTGCAAATCGCCGCCGGGGAGGTCGTGGCCTGCGTCGATCCCTTGGCGGTCGAGGATCTCAGTCCTCTGCTGGCGATCTTGCTCGATCCTGGCGTCACCAAAGTGTTCCATTCCGGTCGCCAGGACATGGAAATTTTCTACCATCTGTGCGGCAAGCTGCCGGGGCCGGTGTTCGATACCCAGTTGGCCGCGCCCTTGCTGGGCTTGGCCGAGCAGGTCAGCTACGCCGGCCTGGTCGCGGAGTTGCTCGGCGTCAATTTGACTAAGTCGCACAGCCGCACCGACTGGTCGCGCCGGCCCTTGAGCCCGGAGCAGATCCGCTACGCGGCGGACGACGTGATTTATCTGGCCCAGGCCTACCGCGCCCTGTTGCCGCGCTTGGAACAGTTGGGGCGGCTGGGCTGGCTGGACGGGGACTTCGCCGAGCTGGCCGACCCCGCGTTGTACGAAAACCCGCCCGACCTGGCCTGGCAGCGCGTCGGCGGGGTTTATCAGTTGAAGCCTAAGCCGCTGTCTATCGTGCAAACCCTGGCGGCGTGGCGCGAGCAGACCGCCCGAGCCCAGGATTTGCCGCGCGGCTGGATTCTCAAGGACGACGCCTTGCTCGACTTGGCCCGCCAGCAGCCGGTCAATGCCGAGCAACTCAGCCATGTGCGCGGCATCGACGAGCGCATGGCAAAGCGGCACGGCGCGACGATTTGCAAGCTGATCCAGGAGGCTGCCGCCCGTCCGCCGCAAGCCTTGGCCGACAAGGGGCGCTCGCCCAAGAAGACTGCCGAGGAGGAGGCTTTGCTGGATTTGCTGATGGCGGTGGTGCGCTTGCGCGCCGCGCAGAACACGCTCAATCCCAGCACGCTGGCTGGGCGCAAGGATCTGGAGCAATTGCTGGACGAGGAGCCCCACGCCCGCTTGCTGCACGGCTGGCGCAAGGCCATGGCCGGGGACGAGTTGGTGGCGGTGTTGCGTGGAGAATTGGGCTTGAAAGTCGAGGGCGGCCGTTTGCGCGTCGAGCGCCATGCCTGAACGCCGGCCCCTGATCGAAGCGTTGCAGCAGTCCTTGGGCGGGGACGCAAGGGTTGTGGAAACCCATATTTCATGGGTGTTGCTGGCCGGGGACTATGCCTACAAGATCAAGAAGCCGGTGGATTTTGGCTTTCTCGATTTTTCCACGCTGGACTTGCGGCACCACTACTGCCTGGAGGAGCTGCGGCTGAACCGGCGGCTCGCGCCGGATTTATATCTAGGCGTGTCCGCCGTCACCGGCACGCCGGAAGCCCCCGGCTTCGACGGCCCAGGGCGGGTGTTGGAGTACGCCGTCAAGCTGCAGCGCTTTGACGAGGCTTGCCTGGCGGACCGGCTGCTCGGCGAGGGGCGCTTGACCGCCGGGCTGCTCGACGGGCTGGCCCGCGTCCTCGCCGCGTTCCACGGCGCGGCGGCGCGCGCCACCGATTTGGACGGCCACGGCCTGCCGGAAGCCATCCTGGCCGCCGCCGAACATAATTTTGAACATTTGTCGCGCATTGGCCCCCGCCCGGGGGAGCAGGGGAAGAAAGCGCGGCTGGACGCGTTGCTGGCTTGGACCCGGGCGGAATTTCAGCGCTTGCGGGAGGTCTTCCTGGCGCGCAAGGCCTCGGGCTTTGTCCGCGAATGCCATGGCGACTTGCATTGCGGCAATCTGGTGCTGGCCGGCGGGCGCCTGCTGCCTTTCGACTGCATCGAGTTCAGCGAAGACCTGCGCTGGATTGACTGCTTCAGCGAGGTGGCCTTCCTGCTGATGGACATCGAAGTGCGCGGGCGTGGCGATCTCGCCTGGCGCTGGCTGAACCACTATCTGGAAATCACCGGCGACTACGCGGGATTGGCGGTGCTGGATTTTTACCGCGTCTACCGCGCGCTGGTGCGGGCGAAGATTGCCGGCCTGAGCCTGGGGCAGGCGGACCATGCGGGCGGGCGGCTGGCGCTGGAGGCGCGATGCCTGCGCTATATCGAGTACGCGGAGCGGGTGGCGCGTTCGGCGCGGAAACGCAACCCGGTGTTGCTGATCACCCATGGGTTTTCCGGCAGCGGCAAATCGCGCCTGGCTTATTCGCTGGCCGAGCGCTGGCCGGCCATCCGCGTCGCCTCCGATATCGAGCGCAAGCGCCTGGCCGGCCTGGCCCCGCTGGAGCGCAGCGGATCGGCGCTGTCCGGCGGCATTTACACCGAAGACATGTCCCGCCAAACCTACGCCCTGCTGCTGGGCCACGCCGAGTTTTTGCTGCGGGCCGGATTCAACGTGCTGCTGGATGCGACCTATTTGCGCGCCGCCGACCGGGACGCTTGCCGCGCCTTGGCCGAACGCCTGGCCGTGCGGTTTTTTATCTTAGATCTCAACGCGCATGAAGCGCTGCTGCGCGAGCGCCTCGCCCAACGGCTGGCGCGGGGCGGCGATCCTTCGGAGGCCGACAGCGGGGTGCTGGCCCGGCAAATGGCCGAGGCTGAGGACTTGCAACGGCGGGAAAAGCCGTTCGTGCTGTCACTGGACGCGGGGTTCGGGGCGAACCTGGACGAGGTGTTGCGGGCGTTGGGGAAGGCAGATGGTGGGCTTCGCGTCCCGCCCATTTAGCTGGTTTCGCATTTTTCCAGCACCCGGCCAATCAAGGCACCCTGGGCCAGGCGTATTTTGACCGGTTCGCCGACGGCGATCTCGGCGCTGTCGCGCAGGATTTTGCCGTCCCGTCCGCGGACGGCGATGGCGTAGCCGCGTTCCAGCGTCGCCAGCGGGCTGACGGTGTGGAGCTTCGCGGCGGTGGCCTTGACGGCTTGCCGGCGCTGTTCCAGCAGCCTTTCCAGCGCGGCGGCGAGCCGGCGTTCCAACTCCGCTTGCCGGGCGCGCAGCCATTCGACGCGCTGCGCCGGGTGGTGGCCGCGCAATTTCGCCTCCACAGTTTGCAGTCTGGCCTCGGGCCGGGCCAACGCCGACCGCATGGCCCGGCGCAGGCGCGGCTCCAGCTCGTCCAGGCGCTGGGCCTGGCGTTGCATCTGCTTTTCCGGATGGGCCTGGCGCAGCCGCCTGCTTAAAAAGTCCAGGGTTTGCGCCTGCCGGCCCAGCGCGACGCGCCAATGCTGCCGCAACCGGCCTTCCAGCCGGGCGAAGCGGGCCAGCCACTCGGCCGCGTCCGGACTGACCGCCTCGGCGGCGGCGGACGGCGTCGGGCTGCGCAGATCCGCGACCAAGTCGGTGATGGTGAGGTCGGTCTCATGGCCGACGCCGCTGACGACCGGCAACGGGCAGGCGGCGATGGCCCGCGCGACGATTTCCTCGTTGAACGCCCATAAATCCTCCAGCGAGCCGCCGCCCCGCGCCAGGATCAGCGCGTCGCAAAGCCCGGAGCGTCCCGCCAGCGCCAGCGCGCGGACGATGTCGTGCTTGGCCTCCTCGCCTTGCACTTTGACCGGGAACACGATCACCGGCAGCGCGGGGAAGCGGCGCTTCAGCACGGTTAGAATGTCCCGCACCGCCGCGCCGGTCGGCGAGGTGATGACGCCTAGGCAGCGTGGCGGCTTGGGGATGGGTTGTTTGCGGGCCGCATCGAACAGTCCCTCGGCGGAAAGCCGGGCTTTCAAGGCGTCGAAGGCGCGGCGCAAGGCCCCGTCGCCGGCTTCCTCCAGATAATCGACGGTCAACTGGTATTCGCCGCGCGGCTCGTACAGGCTGACATTGGCCCGCGCCAACACCTGCATGCCGTTGGCTGGGCGGAAGGTCAAAAACCGCGCCGAGCCGCGGAACAGCGCGCAGCGGACTTGGGCGTCGCGGTCTTTCAGCGTGAAGTAGAGATGCCCGGAGGTGGGTTGGGCGAGGTTGGAGATTTCGCCCTCGACCCAGACCGTGCCGAAATGGCCGCTGAGCAATAGGCGCACCGAGCCGTTGAGTTCGGTGACGGTATAGATGGTGCGGGGAGTGTCCGTGGCTTTCATCAATTTCAACAGCAAAAGCAAATGTCACGCAACGGCGCAAAGCTCGCAATGTTTAAAGCGTTTTGCGTTGGGGTCGTTGCGCCGTTGCGTGAGGCGCTTTTAAGCCTCGCCCATCTCCCGCTTAAACCGGTGGATCATGCGCCGGTCTTTCTTGTCCGGCCTTTGCTCGGGCGATCCGCCTTGCTCGTGCTCCAGCCGTCGGCGTTCCACCTCGGCTTGCCGCTTGGCGTGGCTTTCCGCCGTTTCCTCGTACAGCAGCGCGGCTTCGCTGGCGGGGCGGCGCTGCGCGTTCAAGGCTTTGACGGTGATGTCCCAGGCGTATTGGTCTTTGCTGATTTCCAGCCGCGCGCCGACGGCGATGTCCTTGCCGGGCTTGGCGCGCTGGCCGTTCAGATGGATCTTGCCGCCGTTGATGGCTTCGGTGGCCAGCGCGCGGGTCTTGAAGAAGCGCGCGGCCCACAGCCATTTGTCCAGCCGCATGCGACCGCCGCCGCTGGAATGGCGCGCGCCATCAATCTTGTCCATCCGCGCGTCGGCCTCGGCGGGTGTTTTCATCGACGGCGACGCCGGGGGTGGCCTGCGGGAGTGTTTCGGCCAGTTTTTTGAACATGGCGTAATGCCACCACGGCCCCGGATGCGGGTCAAACCCAAGAATGTCGTCCATGATCAAATAATCGAAGTCGCGGGGGAGCGCGGATATTATTGATATGTTCTTGTCTATGAGCTTGAGCACTTGATCGCCGGGCGCTTCATGGATGTGCAGCAGATAAACCTTGGCGCGTGTGTTTCTCGCTATATGGTTGATCAGGGCGGTGGTTACTTTGTCCTGCTCCTCTTGCGGAGGATCCGCCTGCTGGCAATAGTCTGGATTGAATTTGCAATAAAGCGGTGCATGGCCGATTTGAATGTTGGCGTTGGCGTCGAGGGAGGCTTTGGGGTAGGTCAGGTTTGAAGGCATGAACGGGGGCGGCTCACCCCATTCTTTTGTCCACGACGGCGCGGCCACATGCCTTGGTTTATAGAAGTCGGCGTAGCCGAGAATGATGATGTCATTTTCCCCTATGTCATTTTTGATCCGCTCAAAGTTGATGAACGCCTGGATCAGCGAATAACCCGCATTGGCAACTAATTTTACGTTGGTGTTTTTCAAGGACTGCCGCAGTAGGTAGGAGAATGTTTGCTCATCATTGACGCCATAGCCAAAGATATAGCTGTCGCCGAAAACATAAATTGTATTGCCAGTGCTTTTCCACGTGTCTCCAGTCCAGCGGGTGCTGTCATCGGCAAATGTCAACTTGGCTTTGAGGTACTCATATTGGCTAAATTTATTGTAGCGACGCCTAAACGTCATTGTGTATTTTCCGGGTGGAGTGTAGTAGCCTATTTTTGGATCTTCTATGAAATATGGCTTGGGCTCCACGGTGGTTTGTTCCGGATCAACCTCAACCCCAGCCTCGCCACGAAGCGCGTCAAAAACTTTGCTTAGGAAAACCATCGAGGAAAGGGGCGCGTTTTCATGTTCGGCGGAAACCGTGCCGTGAAACCTGTACAGATAAATGAGAATGGTCGAAGCAAAAACCTCAAACACGGCGAACATGACAAGCAAGGACAAAGCGTAAAAGACAAAGGTCTTGGTTCTGCTCATGGGTTTAATCCTTCACAAACGTGCCCTGGAAACCTGGATGCCCGCCGATCTTGGGTTCCAGTGCGCCGCGTGGAATGTTCCGCCGCGCTAGGCAGGCGGCCAATGGCGCGCCTGCCTTTGATTATGATTATATTACTTGGGCCGCAGTTCCTTAGGCAACGAAAACACCACTTTTTCTTCGATGCCGGCGTTTTCCGTCACCAGCTTGCCGCCCCAGTCGTTCAATTGGGCGATGACCCGCTTGACCAGGATTTCCGGGGCCGAAGCGCCGGCGGTGACGCCGACCTTGCCCGCGCCTTTGATCCATTCCCGCCGCAGTTCATTGGCGTCGTCGATCAGGTAGGCGCCCTTGCCCAGCTTGTCGGCGATCTCCCGCAGCCGGTTGGAGTTGGAGCTGTTGGGCGAGCCGACGACCAAGATCACGTCGCACTCGGCGGCGAGCTTTTTGACCGCGTCCTGGCGGTTCTGCGTGGCGTAGCAAATATCGTCCTTCTTCGGGCCGACGATGCTAGGGAAGCGCGCTTTCAACGCGACGACGACGGCCTGGGTGTCGTCGATGGACAGCGTGGTCTGCGTGACATAGGCCAGGTTGTCGGGGTTTTTGACCTGGAGCCTGGCGACGTCGGCGGGGGATTCGACCAGGTAGATGCCGCCTTCGGGGTTGACGTACTGGCCCATGGTGCCTTCCACTTCCGGGTGGCCGGCGTGGCCGATGAAGACGATTTCGCGGCCTTCATTGGCGTGGTGGTGGACTTCGATATGCACCTTGGTCACCAGCGGGCAGGTGGCGTCGAACACTTTCAGGCCGCGCTCGCGCGCCTCCGCCTGGACTTCCTGGGACACGCCGTGGGCTGAGAAAATGACCGTGGAGTTTTCCGGCACTTCGTCCAGCTCCTCGACGAACACCGCGCCGCGCTCGCGCAGCCCGTCCACCACGTAGCGGTTGTGCACGACCTCGTGGCGGACATAGATGGGCGCGCCGAACTCTTCGATGGCGCGTTCGACGATTTCGATGGCGCGGTCTACGCCGGCGCAAAAACCACGGGGGTTGGCGAGGATGATTTCCATGGGGCTAGTCTATTTCAGAGTAAAGAAGTAGGACATTGTGGCACTTCGCCGGCGGCGAATCAATCGGGCGGGACGCCGCGCCACAGCACTTCCCCGCCGTCGGCGCGGGCGAGCACGCGGGCGGCGACGAACAGGTAGTCGGACAGGCGGTTGACGAAGGCCATCGCCGAGGCCGCGACCGCTTCCTGCCGCGCCAGGCCGACCATCAAGCGCTCGGCGCGGCGGCAGACTGTGCGACTGATGTGGCAGGCGGCGGCGGGCAGGTTGCCGCCGGGCAGGATGAATTCCTTCAGCATCGGCAGCTCGTCGTTGAGCAGATCCAGCTGCCGCTCCAGCCAGGCCACTTGGGAGGGCGTGATGAAACGCTGGCCGGGCAGGCACAGCTCGCTGCCCAGGTCGAACAATAAATGCTGGGTCTCGGCCAGGGTCTCGCGCACGACGGGCGGCAGCTCGTAACCCAGCACCAGTCCCAAGTGGCTGTTCAGCTCGTCCACCGTGCCGTAGGCTTCCACGCGCAGGCTGTCTTTGGCGACGCGGCTGCCGTCGCCCAGGCCGGTGGTGCCGTCGTCGCCGGTGCGGGTGTAGATTTTTGAAAGCCGGTGTCCCATGGCCGCCTCACACCAGCTTGTCGTCGGAGACGACAATGCCGTCTTCGTCGGCGTAGAGGTAGGCCCCGGTGCGGAAATTCACCCCGGCGAAGGTGATCAGGCAGTCCTTGTCGCCGCTGCCGCGCTGGTGGGGTTTCATCGGGTGGGTGTGCAGCGCGCGGATGCCGATGGGCAACTGGCCGATTTCCACCGAATCGCGGACGCAGCCGTAGACGATGATGCCGCACCAGCCGTTGTCGCAGGCCAGCCGTGCCAGGTTGCCGCCCATCAGCGCGCAGCGGTGCGAGCCGCCGCCGTCCACCACCAGCACCCGGTCTTGAACCTTCTCTTCCAACACCTGGCGCAGCAGCCCGTTGTCCTCAAAGGTTTTCAGCGTGCTGACGCGGCCCCAAAACGAGCGGGCGCCGCCGAAAGTCTTGAAGATGGGCTCGGCGATTTGCAGATGGTGGGTGTCGGCGAACTGGTCGCACAGGTCGGGGGTTTTGAAGCTCATGGCGATCGTTGTCCTGTGGACTGGCAAAGGGAGTAGTTTAGACGATACGGCTGGCAAAAGTTCGGTCGCAAGAAGGCCGCCGGCTTGGTTAAAGATATTTCGCCAGCAAGCCCTTTTCAGCCGTCTGCGCGGGCAGCGGAATCTTCACTTCCCAACCGCCGCCCGGCGCTTCGGCCAAAGGCTGGCCGTGCTTGTCGGCCATGCTTTCCAGCACGATGTCCCGGTTGCCTTCGGGCAGGATCAATTCGAGCCGGTCGCCGACGGCGAATTTGTTTTTCGCCAACACCTCCGCCAGGCCGGTCGCCGGATCGAAGCCGGTGACTTCGCCGACGAACTGTTGCTGGTGGCTTTGCGAATAGCCGCGGATATAGTTTTGCTGCTCATGGGTGTGGTGGCGCTGGTAGAAGCCGTCGGTGTAGCCGCGCTGGGCCAGGTTCTCCAGTACGCCCAATAAATGCGGGTCAAACTCGCGCCCGGCCAGCGCGTCGTCGATGGCTTGGCGGTAAGCCTGCGCGGTGCGGGCGACGTAGTAATGGGATTTGGTGCGGCCTTCGATCTTCAAACTGTCCACGCCGATGTCGATCAGGCGGCGCACATGCTCCACGGCGCGCAGGTCTTTGGAGTTCATGATATAGGTGCCATGCTCGTCCTCCATGACCGGCATGAACTCGCCGGGGCGGTTTTCCTCTTCCAGCAGATACACCTGGTCGGCCAAGGGGTGCCGCTCGGCCCCGCCGCAATCGGCTTTGTTCAATTCGGCCATAGGGATAACATCGCTGGGAGCGATGTTATCCCTTTTTTCATTCCCCTCTCCCTTTGGGAGAGGGGTTAGGGGAGAGGGGAAATCCCCCTCGGCATTCTCCTGCGCGGGCGTCGCGGCATATTTCCAGCGGCAGGAGTTTGTGCAAGTGCCTTGGTTCGGGTCTCTGTGGTTGAAATAGCCGGACAGCAGGCAGCGGCCGGAATAGGCGATGCACAGCGCGCCGTGGACGAAGGTCTCCAACTCCATGTCCGGGCATTGCTGGCGGATCTCGGCGATTTCGTCCAGCGACAGCTCCCGCGACAGGATGATCCGGCTCAAGCCCACGGACTGCCAAAATTTCACCGAGGCCCAGTTCATCGTGTTGGCCTGCACCGACAGGTGGATCGGCATGCCGGGCCAGTTTTCCCGCGCCAGCAGGATCAGGCCGGGGTCGGCCATGATCAGCGCGTCCGGCCCCATCGCGACGATGCGGCCGATGTCTTTGACGAAGGTCTTGAGCTTGCTGTTGTGCGGCAGCACGTTGACGGCCAGGTAGAACTTTTTGCTTAAAGCATGCGCTTCGGCAATGCCGATGGCCAGATTGTCTTCGAGGAAGTCGTTGTTGCGCACCCTGAGGCTGTAGCGCGGCTGGCCGGCGTACACCGCGTCCGCGCCGTAGGCGAAGGCGTAGCGCATGTTTTTCAAAGTGCCGGCGGGGGAGAGCAATTCTACGGATGGCATAAGGGTCCGGGGATTGGTTAGGATGCGCCATTGTAGCGGATGGCCGCGGTGTTTTTGGCAAACATTGTGCCGCCGGGCCGCGCCCCTGGCCAGGGTTTGCCCGCGGCGTGTGGCCGACCCGCATCGGTGCTAGAATCACAGCCTGACATTTTCTATCTAAGACCCTAGAAATAAAGCATAAGCCGATGATCATTGAAAACGCCCTATTTCCAAGTGCAGCGCAAGCCTGGGGCCGCGTCTGCCCCTGTTGGCGGGGGGCTGGCGATGAACGCTGAACTGTCTAAATACAGTTCGCTGGCCTACCTTCTCCTGGTGGCCTTGCCGGTCTTGGCGGTCATCTGCATCTTGGCGGCGGGCGAAGAACTGCCGGTGCCTGTGGGGACGGCGTATTCCATCCGCGTGGTTCCTCCCGACCAGGCTTTTCTTAAGCTGCCGACGTTTCTCGGGCAGCTTGCCCTGATCCTGTTCGCCGCCCATGGCTTGGGCGCGCTGATGCGCCATGTCGGCCAGCCGCGGGTGGTCGGCGAGATACTGGCGGGCCTGGCGCTGGGGCCTTCCTTCTTCGGGCTGTGGTGGCCGGACCTGCACCTGTGGGTTTTTCCGCATGGCTCGGTGCGCTTCCACACCGGTTTGAGCCAAATCGGCTTGATCCTGTTCATGTTCCTGACCGGGCTGGAGATGGATTTCAAGCGCACCGGCGTCCGCATGGGGCAGACGCTGATTGTCAGCCACGCGGGGATCGCCCTGCCCATGCTCGGCGGCGTGACGCTCGCCCTGTTCCTGTATGTGGACTATTCCACGCCGCAGACCACGTTCATGGAGTTCGCGCTGTTCCTAGGCTGCGCGATGAGCGTGACGGCGCTGCCGGTGCTGGCGCGCATCCTGTCCGAGCGGGGGCTGTTCAACACCGTCTTGGGGGGCAATGTGATCGCCTGCGCGGCGACGGCGGACGTCACCGCCTGGGGGATGCTGGCCGCCATCGTGGCGATGGAGCGTGAAACCGGCGGGGCTTGGTTGGCGCTCGGCTACACTGTGGGGGGCGCTTCGCTGTTTATGGCTTTCCTGTTTTTCCTCGTCCGCCCGGCGTTGGCGTCGCAGTGGCGCCGGTTGCGCGTGCCGGGCGAGCAATTCGGCCAAAACGATTTGATCCTGGTCTTGTTGCTGATCGTCGTGTGCGCCCTCGCCATGGAATTGTTGCACCTGCATGCGATCTTTGGCGCTTTCGTCGCCGGCCTTGCGATGCCGCGCGATGAGCGGCTGCGGGCCGAGATCCGCGCGCGCTTTGAGGATTTCATGGCGGTGCTGCTGCTGCCGCTGTTTTTCGCCCTCACCGGTTTGCGCACGAACCTGGGGCTGCTGGCGACGCCCGCCGAATATGGCTTGCTGTTGCTGATTGTCTTCGTGGCGGTGCTCGGCAAGCTGGGCGGCTCGTTCGTCGCCGCCCGCGCCATCGGCATCGGCTGGCGCGACTCGGCCGCGCTGGGCGTCCTGATGAACGCCCGCGGCACGGTGGAGTTGGTGCTGCTCACCATCGGCTTGCAAGACGGGATCATCACGCTGGCTTTGTTCTCGATGATGGTGTTCATGGCCCTGGTCACGACGATGATGACCACGCCGCTGTTGGCCTGCGTGGGCAAAACAGAGAGTTTTGCCCACGCCCCGGAAAACCGCGTGCTTTCCGGCTTGGGCCGGGACAGGTCTGGCCCGGCCTAGCGGTCGCGGGCGTCCCCGGCCCGCAAAACCGTCCAAGATCCCGCCCGGCGGACGTATAATCTGCGCATCACCTGATTTCACGTCTTTAACCCGCCGAATTCCACTGCCATGAACTATCCCACTATCGAATCCTTCGTCGGCAACACGCCGCTGGTGCGCCTGCAACGCCTGCCGGGCGAAACCTCCAATGTCATCCTCGCCAAGCTGGAAGGCAACAACCCGGCCGGCTCGGTCAAAGACCGCCCGGCCCTGAGCATGATCCAGCAAGCCGAGGCGCGCGGCGACATCCGCCCCGGCGACCGCCTGATCGAAGCCACCAGCGGCAACACCGGCATCGCCCTGGCGATGGCGGCGGCGATCAAGGGCTACAAAATGACCCTTATCATGCCGGACAACATGAGCGCCGAGCGCCGCGCGACGATGAAAGCCTTCGGCGCCGAAATCCTGCTGACCCCGGCCAAAGGCAGCATGGAGGCGGCCATCGACTTGTCCCGCGCGATGGAGGCGCGGGGCGAGGGCAAGGTGCTGGACCAGTTCGCCAACCCCGACAACCCGCTGGCCCACTACCAAGGCACCGGCCCTGAAATCTGGCGCGACACCCAAGGCGAGGTCACCCATTTCGTCAGCTCCATGGGCACCACCGGCACGATCATGGGCACCTCGGAATTTTTGAAGGAGCAAAACCCTTCGATCCAGATCATCGGCGTGCAACCCGAAGGCGAGTCGAAAATCCCCGGCATCCGCCGCTGGCCCGAGGAATACCTGCCGAAAATCTACGACGCCGCCCGGGTGGACCGCATCATGGACATCGACCAGCACACCGCCGAGGAGACCACGCGGCTGCTGTCGGCGCGTGAAGGCATTTTCGCCGGGGTGTCCTCGGGCGGGGCGGTCGCGGCGGCGTTGCGTTTGTCGTCCGAAGTCGAAAATGCCGTGATTGTGGTGATTATTTGCGACCGGGGGGATCGGTATCTTTCTACGGGCGTTTTTCCTGATTGACAACCGATAAGGACTGGCTCATGTACGTCAAATCACTACATCTGGAAAATGTAAAAGGCTTTCAAAATCTCAATTTTGATTTTGAACGGCCCGATGGTAACTATGCCGGGTGGACGGTGTTTGTCGGTGGCAATAGCTCGGGAAAATCCACTTTGCTTAAAAGCATTGCGTTGGCTTTAATGGGGCCTGATGTGGGGCGGCAATCCGGCAACGTATTAGGTTGGATACGCCAAGGAGAGCGACGAAGCACAGCGGAATTGCAAATTGTTTGGGACGCCCAGTATGATAATTTTCGCAAGGGCGGAAAATCTCCATCAAATCCATTTCAAGCTGGTGTGCGATGGCAGTTTGAAACCGAGCAAAGTGACATACCTGTTTTTCGAGTCATGGAGAAACGCGCCAGTGGAACTCGGATTAAAACGGCGGAACGCGGGCCATGGGCGGTCAATCCGCAAGGCTGGTTTTCCGCTGGCTATGGCCCTTGGCGGCGCTTGTCGGGCAGCTCCTCAGAGTCCATGAGTTATGCGGCGCGGGGTGGCGTGTTTGGCCGTTATGTCACCTTGTTCCGTGAAGATGCCGCTTTGAGCGAGAGCGAGGAATGGTTGCGGATACAGCATTCCAGGTGGTTGGAGGGGCAGCGTCCCGAATTGCAATATTTATTGGATGGCGTCAAGGCATTGTTAGGCGATGATTTGCTGCCGCACGGAATGCAAATCGACAAAATCACTGTCGATCATGTTTTCATCAAAGATCGTCTAGGGCTGCAAGTGCCGATGCGCGATATTAGTGATGGTTGCCGCAGCGTTTACGCGACTATTTTGGATATTGTGCATGGGTTGTTTGAGGTGTACGGCAGCGAAGGACTTTTTATCCAAGACGGACAAGGCCATTGGGTGGTGCAGCGCCCCGGCGTCGTCATCATTGATGAAATCGAGGCCCATTTACACCCGGCTTGGCAGAAAAAAATCCCTGACTGGTTGAAGATCCATTTCCCTAAAATTCAATTTCTGGTAGGCACACACAGTCCTTTGATTGCCCAGGCAGCCGACCCGAATGGCATTTTTGTCTTGCCTTTGCAGGATGATCTTGAGCTGAAGCCGCGCAGGTTGAACGCGGATGAGTGTGAAAAAATCCGACTGGGAAAAGCAGAAAAGACACTGCTAGGGGTCGCTTTTGGATTGAAGGATACCCGGACACCTTGGGCTAATAAGCAAATCGCGAAATGGGAGAAAATGAGCGCCAAAAAGAAGGCTGGAGGGAAGTTTGGTGCACAGGAAGAGAAGCAATTTAAAGAACTTCATCGCCAGATGAATCTCGCATTTGAAATTTACCCTGAGCCGGAAATAAGCTGAATATGCGCCAGCTTCCGCCCAGGCAGGATTTGCCTGAAGACGTGTCGAACCATCTAAGTCAGGAGACCGCCGCCATCAAGAGGGCAGCCAATCCCAAGGAAGAAGCCGCTAGACGGTATGCGAAAGCTCGCGCCATGAAAGCACCGGGCGATAAATGGTTTAAAGATGTCATTGATGCACTAAGAAATCTGGCGGGTTCCGGCGAATGCTGCATGTATTGCAGTCGCAACGAATCGTCCCAAGTTGAGCATTTTTACCCAAAGGGCATCTACCCAGAACGGGCAATGACGTGGGAAAATTTTCTATGGGCTTGTGGCATCTGCAATCACCAAAAAGGCGAACAGTTTCCTCTTGACTATTTGCTCATCAACCCGCTGGACGAAAACGTCTGGATGTTTTTTTTCATTGACGAATATGGCAATCTGACGCCGCGCTGGCGTACTGATTTGGATGATTTTGATCCACGGGCGGCAAAAACCCGTGAAGTGCTGGGCTTGGATGGGCAAATCTTGCAAGAGTCCCGTCAAGCCCGGCTGCTGGATTTGCGCAAGCGGGTGGCTGATTCATTGCGATTATTCCGGCTCGGGGATCTCGACCAGGAAGCACTGCGCGAACGTCTTGAGGAATGGCTTAAGCAACCTTTTCAGCCAGATGTGGCAGATTATTTTTTCAATGGCCCTGGCCGTTCCGATTCCCCATTCACCGAGTACCTTAGCTTGCTTGATTAGCCATTTTCCATGCAAAAGAGCATTGAGGAAATCCACGTCATTTGTCTCGCTGTCAAAAAACACTAGCCCATGTCCAAACGCCCCAACCGTAAAAAACTCCCCGAAGTCCCCGTCACCACCCATATCGAATCCTTCGCCCACGACCTGCGCGGCGTCGCGCATGTCGATGGCAAGGCGGTGTTTATTGATGGCGGCTTGCCCGGCGAGGAAGTCAATTTTGTGTATACCCTGGTTAAGCGCGATTTCGCCGAGGGCCGCGTGGTCGGTGTCGTCACGCCTTCGCCGCATCGGGTTGAACCTCAATGCGCCCATTTCCATATCTGCGGCGGTTGCAGTTTGCAGCATTTGGCGGAGGGCCAGCAGATCGCGGAGAAGCAAAACTTGTTGATGGAGCAATTCCGCCGCATCGGCAAAGTCGAGCCGCAGGCGGTTTGGGAGCCTTTGACCGGGCCGTTGTGGGGATACCGGCACAAGGCGCGTTTGGGGGTGAAATGGGTGGCGAAGAAGGACAAGCTGCTGGTGGGTTTCCGCGAGAAGGCCAGCGCGCTGGTCGCCGAGATCGAATCCTGCCTGGTGTTGCATCCCCAAGTCGGCGAAAGGTTGCGCGATTTGGCGGCGATGATTAACCGCTTGAGCATCAAAGACCGCGTGCCGCAAATCGAGGTGGCGGTCGGCGACGGGCGCGCCGCGTTGGTGTTTAGGGTATTGGAGCCGCCCAGCCCCGAGGATTTGGATGTTTTTCGCGGTTTCGGCCAGCAGTTCGGCTTTGACATTTATTTGCAGCCTAAGGGGCCGGATTCGGTGTTCGCGTTGTGGCCGGAAAACCCGGCGCTGCTCGGTTATGACTTGCCCGATGCGGGGGTTAGTTTCCGTTTCCAGCCGACCGATTTCACCCAGGTGAATGTCGAAATCAACCGCAAGATGGTGGCGCGGGTGCTGGAGGTGTTAGACCCGCAAGCAGGCGAGGACATCTTGGATTTATTCTGCGGCATCGGCAATTTCACGCTGCCATTGGCGCGCAAGGCGGGCCGGGTGGTCGGCGTGGAGGGCGGCCAGGAGGCGGTGGCGCGGGCGCGGCAAAACGCGCTGGACAATGGCTTAAGCAATGTCGAATTCCATGTCGCCGATTTGACCCAGGCGCAGGATTCGTCCGGCTGGGCCGGCCGGCGTTATGACAAGGTCTTGCTCGACCCTTCCCGCGCCGGGGCGATGGAGGTTTTGGCCTATGCCGGCCAGTGGCAGGCCAAGCGCGTCGTCTATGTGTCTTGCAATCCGTCGACGCTGGCCCGCGACGCCGGTATCTTGGTCAATGAACACGGCTACAAGCTGGTGCGGGCTGGGGTCATGGACATGTTTCCGCACACGGCCCATGTTGAATCCATCGCGTTGTTTGAAAAAAATTGATGTGGGTCGCGGTTGAAAACCGCTCCCACAGGGGTGTTTTGTTTCTGCCAATCACGAGCCAATGATGACGCTGCGACCCATACCATCAGATTTGCATATTCAAGTCAGCATCGCCGGCCAGCGCCTGTGTTTAATCGAAAACGGCGAAGTGCTGTGTAGCTATCCGGTGTCCACGGCCAAAAACGGCCCCGGCGAGCGCAAGGGTTCCGGTTGCACGCCGCGCGGCTGGCACAGCATCCGCGCCAAGATTGGCGCTGGCAAGCCATGCGGCGCGGTGTTTGTCGGGCGGCGCTGGACGGGCGAAGTTTACGACGCCGATTTGCAGGCAAAACATCCCGAGCGCGATTGGATATTGACCCGGATACTGTGGCTGGGCGGTTTGCAGCCCGGCTTCAACCGGTATGGCGAGGTGGACACCGCGTGGCGCTATATTTACATCCACGGCAGCCCGGACCACGGCGTGTCCGGGCAGCCGCAATCCCATGGCTGCGTGCGCATGCGCAGCCAGGATTTGCTGGATTTGTTCGGCCGGGTGGAGGCGGGGACGCGGGTGTTGATTGTGGAGTGAGCGCCTTATTAAGTAAACCAGGAGAACCCATTTTAACCGCCGTTCGCCCTGAGCCTGTCGAAGGGCGGGCTTCGACAAGGCTCTCCTGAGCGTAGCCGAAGGGCTCAGCCCGAACGGAATTCAAAGCAGTTTTGCCGGAACACTTATAAGGCTTGAGCTAGTTCGGCGGTTTGCCGGGCTATTTCAAGCTCTTCGTCGGTGCGGATCACTAGTATCTTGGGCGTTTTGCCAATAGCCTGTATTTCGGTGGTTTCCGCTTTCTTGGCCAGGTTGTTGGCGGCTGGGTCGATGCTTAGGTTTAGGCATTCCAAGCCTGCGCACACCCGCGCCCGGATGGCCGGGGAGTTCTCGCCGACGCCGCCGGCGAAAACCAGCCCGTCGATGCCGCCCAGCACGGCGAAATACGCGCCGATGTATTTGCGGATGCGGTAGCAATACAAATCCACGGCCAGTTTGGCCTTTTCATCCCCCGCCGCCTCCTGGGCCAGTATCTCGCGCAGGTCGTTGCCGCCGCACAAGCCTTTCAAGCCGCTTTGCCGCGTCAGCGCGTCGCGGGTCGGCCCCAGGCCGAACACTTCTGCGGCCTGCAGCGCGGCCATCGGGTCGAGGTCGCCGCTGCGGCTGCCCATGACCAGGCCTTCCAAGGGCGTGAAGCCCATCGAGGTGTCGATGCTGTCGCCGTGCAAGACCGCCGCCGCGCTGGCCCCGTTGCCCAGGTGCAAGGTGATGAGTTTGAGCGTCCCGGCGGGCCGGCCCAGGTGTTCCGCCGCCGCCCTCGCCAAATATTGATGCGAGGTGCCGTGGAAGCCGTAGCGGCGGATGCCATGCTCGAAGTACCAGGCGTCCGGCACCGCGTAGCGGAACGCATGCGGCGGCAGGGTCTGGTGGAAGGCGGTGTCGAACACGGCGACTTGCGGCGTTTGCGGAAAGGCCTGGGCGCAGATTTCCAGCCCCAGCAGGTTGACCGGATTGTGCAGCGGGGCCAGGGGATTGAGCGCGCGGATTTGCTGGATGACGGCCTCGGTGGCGAGGGTGGGGCCTTTGAAGCCTTCGCCGCCATGCACGACGCGGTGGCCGATGGCGTCGGGGGCCTGCCCGGCCAGCGCGGGGATGGCGCGGAAGGCGTCAAACAGCGCCGCGAAGGCTTGCCGGTGATCCGCCGCCGCAATCGCTTGCGTGAATGTCTGGGTTTCTCCGCGGACGTTTTGGCAGTGGTAGCTTAGGCGGCTTGAGGCTTCGCCGATTTTCTCCAACTGCCCGCCGGCGATTTCGCCGAGTTTGCCGTTCTGCTCAAACAGGCCGAATTTGACGGACGAGCTGCCGCAGTTGATGACTAAAATTTTCATAGGTTTTATTTTCAACCAGTTATGTGTCAGATTTGTGTCGAGCCGTGGATTCACCCGCCCCACCAGCCGCACAATAAAGTCACGCCCGCCAAGCCAACCAGCACGCTGCCGGCGACCCAGCCCGTGCGGCGTTCGGCCAGGGTGAAGGCGTAGGCCGCTTTGAGCAGGTTGTTGCTGGCCGTGGCGATGACGATGGCTTTGAGGAGAATGGGCTGCTGCGCGACGAGTTTGCCTTGCAGCAATGACAGCACAAAGGGGTCGATGTCGGCGAAGCCGGAAAAAAACGCCATCCACTGCAAACCGCGGTCGGCGTAATGGGCGATGGTGAATTGGGTCGCGGCGGTGATCGCCACGAACAGGCAGGCGAACAGCAGGGCCGAGGTCAATTCCAACGGATTGCGCTGGCGGGTCGCCACGGCGGCGGCAGAGGCCGGGAGGATGCCGCGCTGGAGCCAAAAAGCCAGCCCGCCGCTGAGCGCGGCCAGCCCCAGGAAGGTCGGCAACAGGGCCAGTCCCAAGGACAGATTGAAAATGCCGACCACCGCCAGCAGGCGCAGATACATCACGGCGGTGGCCAGCACGATGGCGGCGGCGGGGGCGTTGGAGCCGGGCGGATAGCTTATAGACTGGCGCGCCAGCACCACCGTCGTCGCCGTGCTGGAGTAGACCCCGCCGATGGCCCCGGTCAGCACGATGCCCCGGCCTTGCATGAAATAGGTCTGCACCAGGTAGCCCAGATAGGAGATGCCACTGATGACCACCACGGCCAGCCAGGTTTGGTGGAAGGAGACCGGGATGAAGTCGGCGATGGGCGTGGTCGGCGTCAGCGGCAAAATCACGCCGGACAGCACCAGGAATTTGCCCAGGCTGATGAGTTCCTCGTTGCCTAGGATTTCGGTGATCCGGTTGATCTTGTCCTTGGCGTTGAGCACGAACAAGGCCGAGATGGTGAACAAGATCAAGAACCAGTCCGGCAGGCTCAACGCGATGGGGCCGATGGCATAGCTGAGCAGGGCGATCAGGATGCCGATCATGCCGGGTTGCTGTTGGGCGAGCCGGTTGTGGTAGTAAATGCCCAGCAAGGCTGTCAATGCCAGCAGCCCGCCCAAGTACAACAGGCCGTCCGCTCTGAGATGGAACAGCACAAAGCCCAGCAGGCCAATCAGCGTGCAGGAGCGGGTGGAGCCGAAATATTGGGTTTTCTTCGCCACCAGGTAATATTCGCGCAAGCCCAGCCCCAGCAGGAAGCTCATGGCCAAGGTCAGCAGGAAGGCGCTCAACAGCGGCGGCAACAGGGCGGGGCTGGTCGGTTCCATGGGGGCGGATTCTTCCACATAATGGACGGCGGTTTGAAAACCAGGAAGGCGCGCCGGCGTCTGGCCGGCTGTGTGGGCCGGGCCTGCCGGACGCCGCGCTCCCAGTCATTGTATTCTCGATTTCGGAAACCCGCCGCGCATGACCGCCGATTTGTCCCGCCCCGCCGTTTTTTCCCGCCGCGATAGCCTGCGCGGCCTGGTCTGCATGGTCGTCGCCAGCCTGATGTTTTCGCTGATGAACGCCTGCGTGTACGCCATCGGCCTGTGCGAGCCGCAACTGCCCGCCGCCGTGGTCAGCTTTGTGCGAATCCTGGTCAATTTGGCTATTTTGGCGGTGCCTGCGCTGCTGGGGCGGCGTTTTCTTAGCCTTTTCGGCGACTTTCGGCTGTCGCTGTGGCTGCGCGGGCTGTTTGGAACGTTGGCTTTGATGATGTCCTTCGCCTCGATCCAGATGATCGGCCCCGGCGAAAGCGCGTTTTTAGGCGCCAGCAGCGGTGTTTTCGTCGCGATGCTGGGGCCGCTGGTGTTGCGGCAGAAAAACTCTCCGCTGGTCTGGCTGGCGATCCTGGGGGCGATGGCCGGTCTGGGCTTGCTGTTCGAGCCGCGTTTCGAGCCGCGAGATTTTATGGGCCGCGCGTTGGGCCTGGGCACCGGGGTGCTGGCTGCGCTGGCGTATCTGATGGTGGCGAAGGCCGGGCGCAGCAACACCACCGAGTCGGTCATTTTCTATTTCTGCCTGGTCGGGGTGTTTTTGCACCTGGGCTTTTTCAGCCTGCATGGCGGCCGTTTGCCGGTGAGCGTGGATGTGTGGGTGTTGCTGCTGGCCGGCGGGGCCTCGGCCAGCGTCGCGCAGTTTTACATGACCCGCGCCTACCAGACCGCCCCCGCCGCGCTGGTCAGCGCGGTCGCCTATTTGAGCCCGGTGTTGAGCCTAGGCTGGGGCGTGGCCTTGTTCGCGCGCACGCCCGACGCCCAAGCCCTGGCCGGCTGCGCGCTGGTGCTGGTGTTCGGGGTCATGTTGCCGTTTTTGAGTGTGCGCAGATAAGGCCAGCCTGATGCGCCTTGGGCCGCGGGAGCGGTTTTTAACCGCGGCTGGCGGCCAAAACCGTTCGCCTCCGCAGCCGTTTGGCGATAGGCTTTACCTTTTTCCCCGCTCGTATCAGGAATTCCAGCCATGCCCCTCAAACGTTTCTCTTGGTTTCTGGCCTTGGCCTTGTGCGGCGCGACGGCCCAGGCCGGCCCGCCCAAGGGCCTGGACAAAGTCGGCCATATCATCGTGCTGTATTTGGAAAACCACAGCTTCGACAACCTCTACGGCTTGTTCCCCGGCGCGGAGGGGATCAGTCAGGCCCGGCCGGAAAACACCTTGCAAGTCGATTTGAACGGCCAGGTCTACGCGACTCTGCCGCCGGTGCCCGAAGACGCCCGCTTTCCCAAGGATCTGCCGAACAAGCCATTCCTGATCGACACCTACGCGCCGACGGGCGAGAAGATCGGCAACCCGACGCATTTGTTCTACCCGCACCAGGCGCAGATCAACGGCGGGGCGATGAACCGCTTCGTGGCGATTTCCGAGGTCAAGGGCCTGGTCATGGGCTATTACGACGGCCGCAAGCTGCCGCTGTGGCGGTACGCCAAGCGTTTCACGCTGGCCGACCATTTCTTCCAGGCGGCGTTCGGCGGCTCGTTCTTGAACCACCAATGGCTGGCTTGCGCCTGCACGCCGCGTTACGACAACGCGCCGGAGGCGTTGAAAGCGGTATTGGACGGGCAGGGCGGCTTGGTCAAAGACGGCCTGGTGACGCCGGACGGCTACGCGGTCAACACCTTGTACCCGGCGCAAGGGCCTTATCCGGCCAACACCGACCCGAAGAAGTTGTTGCCGGTGCAAACCGCGCCGACCTTGGGCGACCGCCTGTCCGACAAAGGCGTGGATTGGGCCTGGTATGCCGGCGGCTGGAACGACGCCGTGGCCGGCCGCCCCGACCAGACCTTCCAGTTCCACCACCAGCCCTACGCCTATTTCCAGCGCTACCCGGCGGGCTCGGCGGCGCGCAGCCAACATTTGAAAGACGAGGCGGATTTGCTGGCGGGCATCGCCAAGGGCGAATTGCCGCCCGTGGTGTTCTACAAGCCGATAGGCGCTTTGAACGAGCATCCGGGCTACGCCGACGTGCTGTCCGGCGACAAGCACATCGCCGAGATTTTAGGCAAGCTGGAGCATAGCAAGCTGTGGAAAAACAGCGTGGTGATTGTCACCTACGACGAATTCGGCGGCTTCTGGGACCACGTCGCCCCGCCGAAGATCGACCGCTTCGGGCCGGGCAGCCGCATTCCGGCGATCATCGTCTCGCCGTTCGCGCGGAAAGGCTTTGTCGACCACACGGTGTACGACACCACCTCCATCCTCAAGCTGGTCGAAGACCGCTTCCATTTGCAGCCACTGGGCGAACGCGACGCCAAGGCGGCGAGTTTGGCGCGGGCGTTGAAGTTTTGAGCGGGGCTTCGGCGTCTCGCTGGCGGAGATGCCATAATCCAGTGCCATGGACAGCCAATGGCTGGTTGCGCAAGGGGCGGGGTTGTGGTTCGTTCCCGCCGCGCCCTTGCATGATCTACGACCGTGCCGTCATTACCGTGCCTTATGCCGTTTTGGCATTTGCCTGGCGGCGGCGGCGCGTGGCGCTTAGGCCGATCAAGCCGTAAGTAGAGAACATCAGCAAAGTCGCAGGCTCGGGAACCACGCTGTGGTCTAGCGCATTAGCCGGACTCCAACGGCCAAGTTGCCCCGCGCCATCAAGTAGCGGTGCATGGAAGCTTCCGGAATTATCGTAAACGTTCCGCACTAGGCTAAACCCCGAACCTGCCGAATAGGGAGTTGTCGAATTGGCATTCCCATCGAAGAACGCCGAATACGTGCTTCCGACAAAAGCGCCAAGGAGATAATCGGTGTTGGCCGCCAATGCGATACTGCTGGCAAGATCATTATAGCGATAATCGCCGACCAGCGTGCTTGCGCCGGTGATGGTGGTCGATGCCAGCAGGGTTGAGCCCGTAGCGTCCCACAGGCCGACTTGCACGCTGTTGAGGCTGGCGTCTTGGCCTCCTGATCCATAAGCCTGGGCGCCAAGGGCCTTGATGCTTTCGGCGCTACTTCCGACATGCAAAACAACACCCACTGTATATGGGCCACTGGTGCGGGCTGTTTCGGCCTGCGAGGAGTCAAAATTGATGACCGACCCGGCAATGGCATGACTGGAGCCGAGAGCGAGGGCGGATAAAGCTAAAGCGAAAGAAAACTTCTTCATTTGTAAAACTTCTCTGGGTTACGAAAAAAAATTGGGAATCTTGGCGCAATAGGGTGGTTGGTCTGGTGTGGGCTGCCTCCTGATGGTTGTTGCTTAACTTTATAGGGGATTGTATTTTTTTTTCGGAAAAACGAGAGGGAAATTATTGAGAACCAGCTAATTTTTCTCTTGACTTTTTTTGTGTATTGATGAGAGGCGTGGTTTTGCCCGAAGTAGGATTAGCCAGGTAGTGGGCAGGAAGCCGGACGGGGCTTGTAGCGCCGTCCGTGACGTTTGAACAATGCGGCGAAGCGCGGCGGGGTATTCAACCCCCGCCGCAACGTTTTGCGCAGGCAGGCAGAAAAAGCAGTCTCACGCAACGGCACAACGCCCGCAACGTGACCGGGCGGTATTTTTCGTTGCGTCGTTGCGTGAGGCGCTTTGTACTCGTTCCCAAGCTCCGCTTGGGAATGCGGCCCTGGAAGCTCTGCTTCCCGAAACATTACGAGAGAGGCCATGGGAAGCAGAGCTTCCAAGGCCGGGTTCCCAACGTGGACGTTGGGAACCAGAACAACCAGAGCAAACCTTGTCCAGGCGATTGCTGTGTCGCGTGCGGCTTGCCGCGCGCAAGGCTGTTAAAATAGCCGCCATCGCGCTAGACAGCGCCCAATGCTTGCAGGAGGTAGATGAGGATGGCTGTGTTCACCCGTTTGTTGCATGTCGACTGCCCGACCGAGCTGGAATGCGGGGCTTCGGGCATCAGCCCGGCGTTCCAGGTGATTTTCTGCGCCGACGGGGAGATTCCGTTTCCGCAGGTCATCATCCACGGCCAGGGCATGCAAAAGCTCATCAACGGTGAGGCCATCCGGCTGAAAGGCGAGGTGGCCGGGGAGTGGGCGTATTGCGCGTCGGTGCCCGCCGGCTTGTTGACGGGGCCGGGCGTGGTCAGCGTCCAGGTCGAGGGCTGCCGCAAGGCCGACCTGGGCCAGGCCGGCGGCGGCGATTGGATCAAGCTCTACCACCGGCTGCAATTGGCCGGCCCGGCCGGGGCCAGGGTGCAAAGCTATGCGGGCGGCGGGGCGAAGATTTACTTCGGCATCCACAAGCACATGCACCAGCCTTATTACAACACCACCGACCGCTATTACTGGGATGGCGAGAAAGACGCCATTTTCGGCTCGCGCGGCGGCAATTACACCGATTTCATCCCGGCGGCGGTGCGCCAGTATATTGACGGCGGCCTGCCCCACGGCGGCCTGTCCACCAGTTGGAGCGGCTCCTTGATCGAGCAGCTTGAGCGCTGCTCGGTCGAGGGGCTGTGCGGCGGGCGCTTCGCCGGCTGGAACGAGGCTTTGCGGGCCACCGCCCAGGAAAAGACCCGTCTGGGCAATCCGCGCCTGTCTTTCTCGGCGTTCGGCTTTTTCCATCCGCTGATGCCTTTGATCCCGGCCCGCGACATCGTGCGCCAGATCAGTTGGCACCGGGGCATCATCCGCGAGGCGTTCGGCGTGGAGGCGTCGAGCGTGCTGTTTCCGCCGGAGACGGCGTTCCATGTGCGGATGATTCCGGCGCTGGTCGAGGCCGGGGTCACGGCGGTGATTTACGATTCCATCCACCGCTTCCGCGCCTGCGAGTTTTACCCCTACGCCGGCGTGGGCGAGGGCATGCTGCCGCCGAATCCGGCGGAGCAAGTCAATCCGGCGGTGCATGACTGGCTGAAGCTGCACAATATTTGGGCCGGCTCGAAGATTTCGCCGTCGCTGCTGCGGCCCGAGTATGTGGTCTACGAGGATCCGGACGGCCAGCGCCACCAGATCGTCGCCGTGCCGGCCGAGCGCTACATCGGCAACGAGGACGCCCGCGGCGGCTTCGGCGCGCTGCAATACCCGTCGGTGCTGGCGCAGCTTTACAGCCAGATCGTCGAGAGCGGCAGCTACGACCCCCTCCACCCGCCGTTTTTCCTGCTGCATTCGGACGGCGACAACCACGGCGGCGGGGCGGACAGTTATTACAAGGACAATACCCGCCGGCTGGTGGAGTGGCTGAAGGAAGACCCGCGCTTCGAGTTGACCACCGTCGAGGATTATTTGCAGCAGTTTCCGCCCGACCCGGCCCATGCGGCGCATATCGAGCCGGGCTCCTGGGCCGGGGCGGACAATGGCGATCCGCAGTTCATGAAGTGGTTCAGCCGCTACGACCAGCCGTATTCGCCGGATCTGAACTCCTGGGCGGTGCTGACCGCGTTCCAGAACGTCGTGCATAGCCTGGAGGACGGCGAGCCGGGCCATCCGCGCCTGGGCGACGCGGCGCGCTTGCTGCTGACCGCGGAGACCAGTTGCTATTGGTATTGGACGGGGCAGGACGTGTGGGACGCGCAGGTCACTAACGCCGCGAACAAGGCCTGCGCGGAGCTGGGCCAGGCCGTCCGCGGCTTGGCCGAGGCGGGCCGCGACCGCACCGGGCCGACGATTTTTCCGCCGTGGGTGACGCCGGAAAATCCGGGCGGGCAGCAATGGGGCCAGGGCTGCCTGGTGAACGCGCCGCGCGAAGGCGTCTTGCATACCTTCGTCTATGACGTGTCCGGGCTTAAGTCGGTGGATTTGGTGTTGCGCGCGGCCAGCGGCGAAACGCGCCTGCCGATGCGCAGCCACGGCCCCTATCCTTCCAAGACGGGCGCGTCCGTCACGGCCAATTATTTCACCGCCGAGCTTCCGGCCGGCGCGGGCGATGTGCGTTATTTCATCGAGGCGGAAGACGGCCTGGGCAATGTGTCCCGCAGCGCGCTGGAGCGGGTTTATCTGGCCTGATCTATGATGAGTGGAGACGCGCGGCGGTTTTCGCCGGACGCGCGAACCGGGCAGGGACGGTTCCAGCAGGTGCTTTTGGCTACGTGTTCCTACTTAGTTCAGGATTTTCAACGGCCTGCTAAGATGGCAACCGCTTTAGCTTGCGGAGTGAGCAATATGTTTCAGCCTGACCGACTATTTTCCCAGCGCAACCCGGCGACGGGTTTGATCGAGTGGTATTTCCATGCCCGCGAAGGCACTTTCGGGCCTTATGGCGCGAAAGACGCGGCGAAAAAAATCCTCGACGAGTTCGTCGCGCTGCGCATCGCCAGCAACGACGACGGCGGGCGCGGCGCCAGGCAGTCGATCAAGTTGTCGCTTGAGGCGATGGACGCCGCGCTGGTGCCGCGGCAGTACGAGCCTTCGCAGCGCAAAAAAGGCAAAGAGTTTTGAGCGTCCCGGATCACGAGGCCAGGGCGTCCAGTTCGTTCCAGCGCTGGTAGGCGGTTTCCAGCTCCGCCTCCAGCGCCTGCGCCTGCGCCAGCAAGCGCTTCACCGTGTCCGCGTCCTGCTTGTAAAAGTCGGCCGAGTTGATGTCCGCGTTCAGCGCCGCTTGCCGGGCCTCCAGGGCCTCGATCCGCCCGGGCAGGCCGTCCAGTTCCTTCTGCTCCTTGAAGCCCAGCTTTTTCTTGGCTGCGGCCACCGCTTTGGCCGGTTCCGTTTTAGCCGGGGCCGCGGCGGGTGCCGCCGGGCGGGCTTTCGCCTGTTCCAGCCAGTCCGAGTAACCGCCCACGTATTCGCCGATGCGGCCGCCGCCCTCGAACACCAGGGTGTTGGTGACGACATTGTCGAGGAAGGTGCGGTCGTGGCTGACCAGGATCAGCGTGCCTTCGAAATTGGCCAGCAGCTCTTCCAGCAGTTCCAGGGTTTCCATGTCCAGGTCGTTGGTGGGCTCGTCCATGACCAGCAGGTTGCAGGGCCGGTTGAACAGCCGCGCCAGCAGCGCCCGGTTGCGCTCGCCGCCGGACAGGCTTTTGACCGGCGAGCGGGCGCGGGCGGGCTGGAACAGGAAATTCGCCAGGTAGGACATGACATGCGTCCTCTGGCCGTTGATTTCGACATAGTCCTTGCCGTCGCTGACGGCGTCCGCCAGGCTCTGCTCGGGGTCGAGCTGGGCGCGGAGCTGGTCGAAATAGGCGATGTTGAGTTTGGTGCCGTGGCGCACCGTGCCCGCTTGCGGCTCCAGTTGTTTGAGCAGGACTTGGATCAGCGTGGACTTGCCCGCGCCGTTGGGGCCGATCAGGCCGACGCGGTCGCCGCGTAGGATGGTGGTGGAGAATTCGCGCAGGATCGGGCGCTCGGGATAGGCGAAGCTGACGTTGTCGGCCTCGATGACGAGCTTGCCGGAGCGCTCGGACTGTTCCATTTCGATTTTGGCCTGGCCCAGGCGGTTGCGCCGCTCGGCCCGCTCGTTGCGCAGTTGCTTCAGCGCCCGCACGCGGCCCTCGTTGCGGGTGCGGCGGGCCTTGATGCCTTGGCGTATCCAGACTTCCTCCTGGGCCAGCTTTTTGTCGAACAAGGCGTTGTGGCGGGCCTCCTCTTCCAGCGCGGCGGCTTTTTTCGCCAGGTAGTCGGCGTAGTCGCCGGGCCAGGAGGTGAGTTGCCCTCGGTCCAGGTCGACGATGCGGGTGGCGATTTTCTGCAAAAAAGCGCGGTCGTGGGTGATTAGCAAGATCGCGCCTTTGAACTGGAGCAGTTGCTCCTCCAGCCAGAGGATGGCGTCCAGGTCGAGGTGGTTGGTGGGCTCGTCCAGCAGCAGCACGTCGGGCTCGACGACCAAGGCCCGCGCCAGCGAGACCCGCCGCCGCCAGCCGCCGGACAGCCCGGCCACCGGCTGGTCGCCGACGAGATCCAGCCGGCTCAAGACATGCTCCACCCGCTGTTGCAGCCGCCAGCCGTCCTGGGATTCCAACTGGTGTTGCAGCCGGCCCATTTCGGCGAGCGCGGCCTCGTCGTGGGCGTGCTCGGACAGCCGGTGGTATTCGGCGATCCAGTGGCCGATGTCGCCGAGCGCGTCGGCGACGGCGTCATAAATCGTCGCCTGTTCCGGCAGGGTCGGCTCCTGTTCCAGCATGGCGATTTGGATGCCCGGCTGTTGCCAGATTTCACCGCTGTCGGCGGGCGCCAGCCCGGCGATGGCTTTCATCAAGGTGGATTTGCCTTCGCCGTTGCGGCCGATGAGGCCGACCCGCTCGCCGGGGTCGAGCAGGAAATCGGCGTGGTCTAGCACAGGGTGGACACCAAAGGCGATGGAAACGTCGGCGAGTCGGATGAAAGGCATGGCGTGGTATTATGATGGGCGGCAAACATTGGGAGCCCGGTAGTTTACAGGAAATGCGCGTGGGCGATTCAGCCTTGTCCCGGCGCGGGGGGTTATTTTATTCCGGCCGGCCGTTTGGCCCGGCACTTCAATAATGATTCGATAGAGGAGACAAACAATGCCCACGGTATTGGTCACTGGCGGAAATCGCGGATTGGGCCTGGAGTTTTGCCGGCAATATGCGGAGGCGGGGTGGAAGGTGCTGGCTTGCTGCCGCAAGCCCGCCGAGGCCGCCGCGCTGGACGCCTTGGCCGCGCAGCATCCCTTGCTTGCCGTCCACGCCCTGGATCTGGCGGATTTCGCCACGGTCGACCGGCTGTCCCGCGAGTTGGCGGAGGAGGCCATTGATGTGCTGCTGTGCAACGCCGGCATTTACACCGACAACGCGGACAATGGCTTCGGCGCGCTGGATTACCGGCTGTGGCTGGACAGTTTCGTCGTCAACACCCAGGCGCCGGTCAAGCTGGCCGAGGCTTTCCTGCCGCAGGTCAAGCGCAGCGGGCGGCGGCTGGTCGCCGCCGTCAGCAGTTTGATGGGCAGCATGGCCGACAACACCAGCGGCGGTTCGCTGATGTACCGCTCCAGCAAGGCCGCGCTGAACGCCTCCATGAAAAGCCTGTCGCTGAACCTGGCCGGCCTGGGCGTCGGCGTGCTGATCCTGCACCCCGGCTGGGTGAAGACCGACATGGGCGGGGAGAACGCCCCGCTGTCGCCGCGGGAAAGCGTCTTGGGGATGCGGCAAGTGATCGATGCCCACACCCCGGCGCGCAGCGGGCAGTTTATTGATTACCGGGGCGGCGAAGCGCCTTGGTGAGGCGCGCTTGCCGTTTGAAAATTCACCCGACTTTGCTTACTCTTGCCCGGATGCCATTCCATTCCCTTATCCCTTGTGTAGCGAGGAGCGCCATGTTCAAACCATTCCCAACCTGTCTGTTGGCTGTCTTTCTGGCCGCGGCCTCCCCCTTGGCCGGGGCCGCCAACGGTTATGGAGTCGCCCCCCCCATGGCCACAGGAGGCCAGAAAACCACAGCGGCCGCAGGCAAGCCCGTCAGTTATGGGGACGCCATCACCGACAAGCTGGCCGTCGGCGCCGCCAATATTGTCTTGAGCCCTTTGGAGGTGCATAAGAACATCGTCAACACCATCAACGAGGGCAACCTCGCGTTGGGGATCACCGCCGGCGTGTTCAAGGGGTTTTGGATCATGACCGGGCGCATCCTCGCCGGGATCACTGATGTGGTGAGCTTCCCCCTGCCCACGGAGCCCCTCACCACGCCGAAATACGTCTGGCAAGACTATAACGTGGAAACCCATTTCACCACGCCCTTGCTCAAAATGAAGCCATTGCAATAAGCGCCCGTGGCGCGCCGTTTAGATGCGGGGGGCTTGTTCTGCGTGTGGCGCACGCCGACGCAGGAGCAGCTATTCATTCTGTCCCGCGCCGTCCAGCAAAGCCCCAATGCCATTTTGATCGCCCGCGCCGACGGCGTGATCGAATACATCAACCCCAGCTTTACCCGGTTGTCGGGCTATACCCCCGAAGAAGTGGTCGGCGACCATGCCCCGCTTTCATTGGGCCAGGGCATCTCCGAGCGCTATCGGGGCTTGCGCGGGGTTCTTCGCGAGGGCCGCGACTGGCGGGGCGAAATGCGCGGCAAAAAAAAGAGCGGCGAACCCTACTGGGCGCAGGAGACCATCACCCCGATCCACAACCCGGAAGGCAAAATCACCCATTTCCTGGTCATCCGCCAGGATGTCACCCAGCAGAAGCTCGACCGCCAGGCCTTGGAGGAAAGCGAGCAGCGCTTTCGCCAAGTCGCCGAGATGACCGGCGAATGGCTGTGGGAGCGCGACGTGGAGGGGCGCTACCTCTATAACAGCGCGGCGGTCAAAGAGATATTGGGCCACCGCCCGGAGGACATGCAGGGCCGGCGTTTCGAGGATTTTCTCGCCGAGGAGGAACCTGCCAACGGGGCCGCGCAATTCGCCGGCCTGGCCGAGCCGGGCCAGGGGTTCTGCCGTTTGCTCAATTGCTACCTGCACAAGGACGGCTATAAGGTTTACACCGAATCGACCGGCGCGCCTTTGTTCGACCGCGCCGGGCGCTTGCTGAAATGGCGCGGGGTGGACCACAACATCACCGCCCGCAAGCGCCGCGAGGACGAGTTGCGCCTGCGCAACCGGGCCATCGAGGCCGCCAGCGTGGGCATCAGCATCATCGACGCCGGCCGGCCGGACTTTCCCGCCATCTATGTCAACCCGGCCTTGTGCAGGATGACCGGCTACGGCACGGACGAGTTGGTCGGCCGCGATTTGCAGGTGTTGCAAGGCCCGGACACCGACCGGGCGGGCATGGCGAAAATCGCCGACGCGCTGGCGGGCGGGGGGGCCTGCGAGGCGCTGCTGAAACATTACCGCAAAGACGGCGCGGCGTTCTGGAACGAGCTGCTCGTCTCGCCGGTGCGGGACGAGGCGGGCCGGCTGACCCATTACATCGTCGTGCAGACCGACGTGACGGAGCGGCTCCGCGCCGAAGACCAGCGGCGCGAGTTGGACATCGCCCGGCAAATCCAGCTTTCCCTGCTGCCAAAAGCCCCCTTGAGCCTGCCCGGCGCGGAGGTGTTCGGCGTTTGCGTGCCCGCCAGCCATGTGGGCGGGGATTATTTCGATTATTTCCGCGTCCGCGACGGCCTGGACATCGTGATCGCCGATGTGTCGGGGCACAGCATGGGGTCGGCGCTCATCATGGCCGAGGCGCGCAGCTTGTTGAAAGCGGAGGCGCACCAGGCCAAAAATGGCGTGGACCATGGCCCGGGGCACATCTTGGCGGCGCTTAACGAATTGTTGCACGAGGATCTGGACGGGGCCGATTTGTTCATTTCCATGTTCTACTTGCGCTACGATCCGCAAAACCGGCAATTGCGCTATGCCAACGCCGGCCACAACCCGCCTTTGCTGTTGCGCGGCGGCGCGCCGTCCTGCGAGCCGCTGGATGCGGAGGGCATGATCCTGGGGGTGTTAAGAGGGGTGGAGTTTGAGGAGAGGGCGCTGGATCTGGCGCCGGGCGACCGGCTCTTGCTTTACACCGACGGCATTGTCGAGGCCCGCGACGGGGACGGCGAATTTTTCGGCACCCGGCGCTTGTGCCGGCTGTTTTCGTCCTGCCGGGATCTGCCGCCCCGCGAAGTGGTGGGGGCGGTTCTGGCCGAGCTTCAAGCCTTCAACGACGGCGGGGCGAACGAGGACGATGTCACGCTGATTGCCGCGCAGCTGGGCTGAGCCCGGCCTCACTCAAGTTTTTTCTTCATTTCCAGCACATTGCCGCTTTGCGTCTTGTGGTAGTCGACGGAGTCCATGAGCTGGCGGATGATGAAAATGCCCCGCCCGCGCTCGGCCAGCACTTCCGGTTCGGTCGAGGGCAGATGGTCGAAGTCGAAGCCCTGGCCTTGGTCGTGCACTTGGATGGACAGGCTGTCCCCCTCGACGTGGATGCAAACCCGCAAGACTTGGCTGTCGCAGTCGGCGTATTTGATGACGTTGCTGAGGGCCTCGGTGAGCACCAGGTTGAGGTTGTAGGCGAGGATGTCGTGGTCGCCGGTGTACTCGCTCAAATCCCGCGCCAACTGCTCGCCGATGTTGCCGATCAGGCCCAGGTATCGGGTCTGCGTGGGGATCTCGATCTCCAGGCTAATCCGGTTTCGGCTCATGGGGCGTTCCCCCCGTGCCGAAGGCGAGAGCGTCTTCCACAGTCGGATGAATTTCGAACACTCGGTGCAAACGCGTCAATTCAAACATCGATTGGACGCGCGCCTGCACGCCGGACAACGCCAGGCGGCCCTCCCGCAAGCCGGCGTTTTTATGCCCGGACAGCAGCGCGCCCAGGCCTGAGCTGTCGACGAAACGGACGTCGGACAAATCAAGGACCAGCGCCTTGGGGCCGCTTTCCAGCAAACGCAGCAGATAGTCTTTGAACTCCTGGGAATTGTGGGCGTCCAGCCGTTCCTCGCGCAGCTTCAACAAGGTGACGCCGTCCTTGCTATCCAGTGTAATATTCATGCAATAACCTAAAAGTCTATGGAATGTCCTGCTCCGCGCCCGCCGTCGGGCCCGCCAGGAAGAAGCCGACATTGTCTTCAAAGCTTAGACTAAAAACAACCGCGCCGTGTCCACAGGCGCCGGCCGGCTCCGCGCAGGATTGTCGCGAATCATAGCACTGTTCGCGGCACGATGTTTTGACATAAGAACGATGAGGCAAGCGCAGATGAATGATGAAATGAATAAAGACCCGCGCGAAGACGGGGAGATTCCCGAGCACAGCGCCGACATTCGGATGGGGCGGGAATTGTTGAAGGCGACGATGCCGTTCGCAGTGGAGTCGGTGGCGGAGAGTTGGTGGCATGTCGGATCGACCTTCAGCCTGATGGTCGCCCTGCTGGCCGGCGCGGGGATGGTGCCTGGGTGGCCGCTGCGGCTGGTATTGTCCATCCTGGGAGGCTTGGTGATGGTGCGCGGGTTCATCACCTACCACGACTTCATGCACGGGGCGATCCTGCGGCATTCGAGGTTGGCGCGGCTGATCTTCGAGGTCTATGCGGCCTTCGCCCTCACGCCGCCACGATCCTGGAGGAAGAGCCACAACTACCACCATGGCCATCTGGGGCAAATCGAAAACTCGCGCATCGGCTCCTTTCCGGTGATGACCACCCAAATGTGGCATGCTGCCTCCACGGCGGAGCGCGCCCGCTACCGTATCGAGCGGCACCCTTTGACCGTGCTGCTGGCTTATCTGACGATCTTCACCTTCAGCATCACTTTGCTGCCGCTGCTGCTCAATCCGGCGAAACATTGGGATTCGGCCTTCTCGCTGCTGGCGCACTTCGGGCTGATTGCCTTGCTGTGGGCGTTTGGCGGTTTCGACGTGGCCTTCTTCGCGGTCATGTTGCCGATGGCTATCGCCACGGCGCTGGGCGGCTATTTGTTTTTCGCCCAGCACAGTTTCAAACACATGATCATCCTCTCGCCCGAGGCTTGGACCTATTACCGCGCCGCGCTCGAATCCTCAAGCTACATGCGGCTCAACAGGCTTATGCAATGGTTCACGGGCAACATCGGCTACCACCACATCCATCACCTCAATGTGAAAATCCCCTTCTACCGCCTGCCGGAAGTCATGGCCGCCATCCCCGAGTTGCAGTCGCCGGCGACCACCTCGCTGGCCCTGCGGGAAATCCTGGAATGCTTCCGCTCCAGCCTTTGGGATGAAAGGCTGCAGCGGATGGTGTCTTACCGGGAGGCCGAGGGTTGAAACAGCCGCCGCTATCGGGGGCGGCAGGAACGGCTTAGCCCAGGTCGACCGGCACGAACAGCCGGGTGTTGCCGCGCTGCACCAGCAGCGCGAGGCGCTTGTCGGCCTTGTTGGCGAATTCGCGCAACTGGCCGGGTTCGGCCACCGGATGGCCGTTCACCGCCAGCACCACGTCGCCGGTCTGGATGCCCGCCCGCGCCGCCGCGCCGGCCACGCGCTCCACGACCAGGCCGCCGTCCACATCGGACTGCCTGGGCTCTTGTGGCAACAGCGGCCTGACCGCCAAACCCAGCCGGCTCTTCGCCAGTTCCGCCGGAACCTGGGCAGCCGGTTCCTGCTCCTCGACCGCGCCGAGGCGGACGCTGGCCTCGTGGGGCTTGCCTTCGCGCCAGAACGTCAGGCTGGCCTCCGTGCCGGGCTTCAGCTCGGACACCTGGCGGGCCAGCTCCGACGGCTCCTGGATGGGCTGGCCGTTGAATTTGACGATGATGTCGCCGGGTTTGAGCCCCGCCTTGGCCGCGGGGCCGGCCTCGGGCACGAAATCGACCAGCGCGCCCGCCGCCTGTTCCAGGCCGAAGGACTCCGCCAGCGACTGGTTTACCGCCTGCACGCTGACGCCGATGCGCCCGCGGCTGACTTTGCCGTCGCGCAGCAACTGCTCCTCCACTTTCAGCGCCACGTCGATGGGGATGGCGAACGACAGCCCCTGGTAGCCGCCGGTGCGGCTGTAGATCTGCGAATTGATCCCGATCACCTCGCCTTTCATGTTGAACAGCGGCCCGCCCGAGTTGCCCGGGTTCACCGCCACGTCGGTCTGGATGAACGGCACGAAGCCCTCGTCCGGCAGCGTGCGCGACTTCGCCGAGACGATGCCGGCGGTGACGCTGTTTTCAAAGCCGAACGGCGAGCCGATGGCCAGCACCCATTCGCCGACGCTGGTCTGCGCCGGGTCGCCCAAGGCCACGGTCGGCAGGTTCTTGGCGTCGATCTTCAGCACCGCCGTGTCGGTGGGTTTGTCCACGCCGACCACCTTGGCGCTGAATTCGCGCTTGTCGGTCAGTTTGACGGTGACTTCGGACGCGCCGTCCACCACATGGGCGTTGGTGACGATCAAGCCGTCGGGGCGGATGATGAAGCCAGAGCCCAGGCCGTGCGTGGGCGTCTCCCCGCCGGGCCGGCCCGGCGGCTGGAAGCGGCGGAGGAACTCGTAGAGCGGATCGTTGGGGTCGAGCGGCGGCAGGTCCCGCAGCGCGACCTGGGTGTGCCCGCTGACGCTGATGTTCACGACCGCCGGCCCGTTTTTCGCGACGATGGCGGCGAAATTCGGCAGCGTGGCCGTGGCCGCCGGTTCGGCATTGGCGGCGTTGGCTGGCGCCACGGGTGTGTTTTCGCCGATGGTCGCGTAAACGGCTCCGGTTCCCGCCGCGCCGGCCAAGGCCAAGGCGATCAAGGTGAGACGGAAGGTTTTGGCTTGCATGGAGGTGTCCTCGTTAAGTCCGCGATGGGATTCGCGTATGCTGAAGACTTTACGGGGAGAAACTTAAAGCAGACTTAAAGAAGCGGGGAAGGCAGGTTTGAAAAAAAGCCCAGGAGGCGTGTACCGCCCCCTGGGCTTGGCGCGCAAGGACGGCGGGCGTTATGAGCCGCCGCCGAACTTGGGGGTCGCGGTGCCTTGCTTCATGTTGGCCAAGGCTTCTTCGAGCGCCGCCGTGCCCTCGGCGACCTTGCCGGCCTTGGCTTCGTTCATGGCGGTTTTCAGCTTGCTGGTGATGCGCTGCATGGCCGGGGAATTGGCTGTCGTGCTTTTCTCCTTCGACAGTTTGAAGGCCGCTTCGGCGTCCGTCGCGAACGCTTCGGGCGTGCCCGTTTTGCCGGTGGCGATGGCTTTCTGGGACAGCGCGGTCAACTGGGTGAAATCCTCGCTCATCGGCGAGCCGGCCGCTTGCGCGCCGCCGATGGAAAAGACGGACAGCAGCACAGCGGCAAAGGCGTGTTTCAATTTCATGGGTTTTCCTCGTAATCGGGATTCGTCGGGTGGCGAATAAAAGGCTTCCGCCTGGTTTATCCGAAATAACACCATTAGCAAAGATTGCCTCAACCGACATCGAAGATGCGCAAAAATTCTAATTAGGCCGGGAAGTGTTTTATATGGATAAGATTAAAACACGGTGAAAATCCCTTTTTATTCGTATGCTTTGGCATATTTTAGCTGTTTTCCCTGCGCGGCGCGGCCAGTTTAGCAAGGCCACTAGATTAAAGCACGACAAATAATAACCTATTTAAAAAATGGATTATAGTTTAAGTGGGATTTAAACCCCGCCAATTAAGGTTGATTCGCGCCTTTATTCCCACGCCGAAAATCCGCCTTCTTGCTCCAATGCCTGCATGGCCACTTCCAGCGCGGCCATGAATTCCGCGCGCCCGCCAGGCCAATGCAAGGGCTTGCCGACGAACACATCGCAGAAAAACGGCACCAGGATGGCCTCGCCCTTGGGCAGGGCCTTGCCCAGGCCGTGCATGAACAGCGGAATGACCGGGACTTCGGGATGGCCCTCGGCCAGGTGGGCGATGCCGGATTTGAACTTGGCCCGCTGCTCCGGCTCGCCACGGCTGCCTTCGGGAAAGAAAATCAAAATGTCGCCGCGCGCCAGGGCCTCGGCCAAGCCTCCCAGCACCGGCGCGCGCCCTTGCGGCCTGCGGGCCACCGGAATGATGCCGACGATGTTAAGCGCGAACCAGGCCAGCAGGCGGTTGCGGAGGAAATAATCCATCGCCGCCGCCGGGCGGATTTTGGGCAGCAGGCGCAAGGGCAGCAGACTGACCAGCACCATCGTGTCCAAATGGCTGTTGTGGTTGGCGACCAAAATCGCAGGCCCTTGCGACGGCAGGCGTTCGCGGTGGCGCACATTCAGGCCGAGGAATACTAGCACCAGCGCGCGGATGAACACGCCGAAGAACAGGAAGCGCAGCAGCCGGGCCATGGCTTAAAAATAAAAATAGCGGATGAAATGGAAGAACAGCGGCGCGGTGTAGGTCAGGCTGTCGATGCGGTCGAGGATGCCGCCGTGGCCCGGCAGCAGGCTGCCCGAGTCCTTCACGCCGATGTCGCGCTTGACCGCCGAAATCACCACGTCGCCGATGAACCCGGCCACCGGGATGAGCGTGCCGACCGCCAGGGAATGCGCCAGGCTCAACGGCGTCAACCACGGGGCCAGCAGCCAGGCGCACAAGGCGCTGGTGGCGACGCCGCCCAAAAAGCCCTCCCAGGTCTTGTTCGGGCTGACTTTGGGGATGATCTTATGCCGCCCCAGCAGCTTGCCCCAGACATATTGCGCCACGTCGTTGAACTCGGTCAAAAACACCAGGAACAACACCAGCCCCGCGCCGCCGCCGGACGGGTTGCCCGCCTCCGGCAGCGCCAGCAGGAAAGCCAAATGGCTCACGCTGAACACCGTCGCCATCAAACCCCAGTGCAAAACCCCGGCCGCGTGCAAAAAATCCTTGGTCTCGCCCACCAGCACCATGCGCATCGGCAGGAACAGGAACACATAGACCGGGATGAAGATGATGAACATCCCGTACCAGCCGATGGCGACCCAATAATATTGCAGCGGAATCGTCAGATAAGCCCAGAACAACACCCGCCGGTCGGCCCGGCGGGTGGGAACCAGGCTTAAATATTCTTTCAGCGCCATGAAGCTCAGGAAGCCGAAAAACACCAGCGACAGCTTGCGGCTCAACACCATCGCCAAGCTGAACATCACCACCATCACCCACCAGGAATTCACCCGCTGGCGCAGCTCGGCGTAATTCTTTTGAGGGTTGGCCCGCCCCAGCAAGAACACGATCAGCGAAGCCGACAGCAAGATCGCGAACAAGCCCGCCACCGCCCACAGCACATTGGGTTTGACGGCCAGATCCATCATGGCCCGACCTCCCGCAGCGCCTGGCGCACCCGGTTGACCGTCGTCGCCGCCAGCAAGGCCGACAAGCCCCACAGCAAGGCCGCCAGCCACCCGCCCGGCGGAACGCCCAGCCCCAGCAGCAAGCCGATCAAGCCGATGGCGAAGGCCCGGTCGCTCTTGCCCATCGGGCCGTCGTAGCGGCGGCTCGCGCCTATCTGCACCGCGGCGACCCCGGCCAGCTCGCTGACCACCGCCAGCACCGTGAACACCGCCGCCGCGCCGCCGACGCCGGGCAGCAGTGCCAAGGGCAGATACAGCGCCGCGTCGGACACCACATCGCCGATTTCATTCAGCATCGCCCCCAGCGGCGAGCGCAAATCATGCTCCCGCGCCAGCATCCCGTCGATGGCGTTGAGCCCCATGCGGACGAACAGCAGCGGCGGCACCAGCAGCCAAGGCCAGCGCCCACCCGGCCACCCGGCCAGCAACAAGCCGCCCGACACCGACAGCCCCAACGCGGCCCAGGTGATTTGATTCGGCGTGACGCCTTTGGCCGCCAGCATGCGCACCCAGGGCCGCAGCAAGCCTTGGAAGCGGGGTTTCAGATCGTAGATCGTCGGCATCGGATTCTCCTGATGGAGTGCAAGATTTATCTTGCGCGGGGCGAAAACCATTGAAAATACGTGCAAGATCAATCTTGCACTCCAATAATTGAATTGCTACAGCACGCCCCGCTCGATCTCTTGCAAATAGAGAAAGTCCGGCGCTTTCACCCCCGCCTTTTTCCTGATTTCCACCAACTCAGGAGACTCGAAGAAGCGCCGGGCGTTGTCCAGCGACGACCATTGCGAAAAATGGACGATGGTGTTGGCATCGGTGTCGTAGCGCAGTAATTGATAGCTGATTTCCCCGGCGTTTTTCCGGATCGCCGCCGCCTGGTCGAAAATGGCTTTCCAGGCCGGATAGGCATCGACTTCGTGAATAATTAAAACGTGTTGCATGCGGACTCCAGAGGAATGGATTTATAGCGAGGCGGGCAAGTGTGTAGCCAATAGCAGGTTGACGAAAATTGTATAGGATGTGCCGACGAAGGAGGCGCATCAACCGCATCACGCGAACGATGCGCTTTGCTCAGCGATTAACTCATGCAAGCGTTGTGTGTGAATGCTATCCAAATCAGCTTCGATGCGCATGCTTGAACTCTCCGAAAAATTGATGGTATTTCATTTCCCAACAAACTCCGCAAACACAACCCTGACCCCCAGCCCATGCGGCTCCACATTTTTCAACTCGACCACAGCCCCGTGCCGGTCGGCGACGGTTTTGACGATGGCAAGCCCTAGCCCTGTGCCGGGCTCGGTCGTGCCTTCGCCGCGGAAAAAGCGGTCGAACACGCGGGCCTGCTCTTTGGCGGGGATGCCGGGGCCGGTGTCGTCCACTTCGAGGCTGGGCCGGCCGTCGGCTTCGCGGCGGATATGCACATCCACCCGTCCGCCCGCGGGCGTGTAGCGCACGGCGTTTTCGACCAGGTTGGCGAGGAGGATGCGCAGGCCCTCGGTGTCGCCCAAGACCAGGGCCTGGTCGTCGGCGCTGGCCAGCCCCAGATCGATGTCCTTGGCGGCGGCGAGGGCGATTTGGTCGCCGATGACGCTGCGCGCCAGTTCGGCCAGGGACACCGAGACGAAGGGCCTGGCGGCGAGGTCGGGGTCTTGCCGGGCCAGCGTCAGCAACTGCCGCACGACATGGCCGGCGCGCTGGATGCCGGCTTTGAGATCCACCATCGCCGCCTGGGCTTCCTCCTCGGTTTGCGCCCTCTCGACCAGTTGCGCTTGCAGTTGGATCGCGGCGATGGGGGTTTTCAGTTCGTGGGCGGCGTCGGAGATGAAGGCTTTCTGGGCGGCCAGGGCTTCGGCCAGCCGGTCAAGCAGGTCGTTCAGCGAGCGCACCACCGGCAGCACCTCCGTCGGCACTTTCTGCTCCGGCAACGGGGCCAGGGTTTTGGGGCTGCGGGTGGCCACGGCCTTGGCCAGCCGGTCCAGCGGGGCCAGCCCCCGGCTGACCAGCAGCCAGATCAGCACGCTCAGCACCGGCAGCAGCGCGCACAGCGGGATCATCAAATGAATGGCGGCTTTCAGCGCCATGGCGTTGCGCACGTTCAAGGGCTGGGCGACTTGGATGACCAGGGTGTTCAGTTGCGTGGCGTACACCTGCCAGTCGCCTTCCGGGGTTTGGATGGTGTTGTAGCCGATCTGCACCAGGCCGGGCAGGGTCTTGTGCGGCTGCGAGTAGTACACGCGCACGCCCTCCGGGCTCCAGACCTGGATGACGAAATCCAGTTCCTCTTCGATGTATTCCGCCGGCGGGGCGGCGGGGTTGTGGAAGGCCTGGTCGCGCAGCGACAGGGCCATTTGCCGCAACTGGTAGTCGAACAAGTCGTTGACTTCCGCCAGCGTGAAGCGGTAGGTGGCGTAGGCGCTGGCCAGCAGGGCGAGGAAGAGGGTGCCGAGCAGGGCGGCGAGCAGTTGGCGGCGGATGGATTTCACAGGTCTTTAGGAATCAGGTAGCCCACGCCGCGCACATTGACGATCCGGCTCGGCCCGAGCTTGCGGCGCAGGGAGTGGATGTAGACTTCGACGGTGTTGCTTTCCACCTCCTCGCCCCAGCCGTAAATGCTTTCCTCCAGGCGGCTGCGGGACAGGGGGATGCCGGGGTGTTCCAGCAACGCGTCGAGCAGGGCGTATTCGCGGGCGGAGAGGTTGACCGGCGCGCCGTCCAGGCTGACTTCGTGGGTGACCGGGTTGAGCCTGATCGGGCCATGCTCGATCAGCGGCTCGGCCCGGCCGGCCTGCCGACGGGTCAGCGCGCGGATGCGGGCGCTCAGCTCGTCCAGGTCGAAAGGCTTGACCAGGTAGTCGTCGGCGCCGGCGTCCAGGCCTTTGACGCGGTCGGCGACGGCGTCGCGGGCGGTGAGGATCAGCACCGGGATGGCGTTCTTCTTGGCCCGCAGGTTCTGCAATATTTCCAGCCCCGACTTGCGCGGCAGCCCCAAGTCGAGCAGCAGCAGCTCATAGGTGTCATTGGCCAGAGACAGTTCGGCGGCGACGCCGTCGCGCACCCAGTCCACCGCGTGGTTTTCCCGCTTCAGGCCGAGCTGGACGCTCTTGCCGATCATCGTGTCGTCTTCAACTAGCAATATGCGCATGCCTCACCTGCAAAAAAGGTTCATTGGGCAACAGTCCTTGTCCGCATTGTACACAGTGGGGCGGCGGCGCGGGAACCTGGTCTGCCGCTGGACAATGCACCCGGTTTGTGGTGTCGTATTTCCGCCTGGCCAGGGCATGGAGAATGGGAGCCTTCGTGCGCGATCCTTGCTTCAAAGCGTTAGGCTGTCAACTATATCCAAATCGAGGAGCTGCCGTGAAAAGGCTGAAAACGTTACGTGTGTTCATGATATTGGCCGTTTTGGCGCCGTCCGCCGCGACGGTCGCGGGCTGCCAAGGCGGCGTCTTTGGCACCAAGGCCAAGCCGGCGCCGCAGGCCCCTCTTGTCAGCGGCAAAACCACTAAGGCGGAGGTGCTGAGGCAACTGGGCGAACCGGACAAGACCGCCGACTTGGGCAAGGGCAAGGAGGAATTGCTGTACCTTCGCGAAAGCACGTTCACCCACAACAGTTGGTGGCACCCGACTAAATCCGGTTTTTGGGTGGTGCTAAAAAACAATGTGGTCGAGTCCTTCGGCGAGCGCAGCACCGTCCCGGATCAAAACACCCACAGGCTTTGGCCTTTTTGAGCGTCGCAAGTCCGCGCAGGCGGGCCGGCGGGCCGCGGCGCGAGCCGGGCCGTCGGCCGGGGGCCAATGCCCTGCCGGCAGCCGAAAGTCCGCCCCATGCCAGGAAAGGCGTGTTTCGGCTTGACTGCGGCCGGCTAAACTGTGAAAATGCGAAGTTCTAATGAAGAAAATTTCCTGCGCGGGGCTTTCAAACATGTATGCGGTTATACAAACAGGCGGTAAGCAGTATCGGGTGAAGGAAGGCGAATACCTGAAGGTTGAGACCTTGCCGGTCGAGGCTGGCGAGACGTTCGAATTCGACAAGGTGTTGCTGATCCAATCCGACGACGGCATCAAAGTCGGCCGGCCATTCATCGAAGGCGGCAAAGTGAGCGCCGTCGTCACGACCCATGGTCGCCACAAAAAAGTTCACATCATCAAGTTCAGACGGCGCAAGCACTATATGAAGCGGCAGGGCCACCGTCAGAACTTCACTGAAGTCAAGATCACCGGTATTTCCGGCTAAGACGGGAGGACACTCATGGCTCATAAAAAAGCAGGCGGCAGTTCCAGAAACGGCCGCGATTCAGAAGCGAAACGCCTGGGCGTCAAGCGCTTCGGTGGCCAGTTGGTCACCGCCGGCAGCATCATTGTGCGCCAGCGCGGCACCCAGTTCCACGCGGGCGAGAACGTCGGCATGGGCCGGGACCACACCCTGTTCGCCACGGCGGAAGGCCGGGTGTTGTTCCGCAACAAAGGCCCGCTCAACCGCAAGTACGTCTACATCGTCCCGGTTTGAGGGCCGCGCCCTTAGCCGGGCAGGTTTTTGCGCCAGACGCACCAGGAAGCCTCGTCATGGACGGGGCTTTTTTGTTGGAGTTTTACCGCCTTAGTCTCCATCCGGGGATAAGGGCCGGGGATGATCAGGTAAAAACAGCATGAAATTCGTAGACGAAGCGGAAATAAAAGTCGAGGCGGGCGACGGCGGCAACGGTTGCATCAGCTTCCGCCGCGAGAAATATGTGCCGTTCGGCGGGCCTGACGGCGGCGACGGCGGCGACGGCGGCAGCGTCTATCTGGCCGCCTCGAACAATATGAACACGCTGGTGGATTTCCGCTACAACCCGACACACCGCGCCGGCAAGGGCGAGAAGGGCGGCAGCGGCAATTGCACCGGCAAACGCGGCGACGACCTGTACGTCCCGGTGCCCACCGGCACGGTGGTGTACGACGCCGAAACCGGCGAGATGCTCGGCGATTTGACCCGCGAGGGCGACACGCTGCTGGTGGCCCAGGGCGGCTTCCACGGGCTGGGCAACACCCGCTTCAAAAGCAGCACCAACCGCGCCCCGGAGAAGTCCACGCCGGGCTCGGCCGGCGAAAAGCGGCTGTTGGCCCTGGAATTGAAGCTGATCGCCGACGTCGGCCTGCTGGGGCTGCCCAACGCCGGCAAGTCCAGCCTGATCCGCGCCGTCTCCTCGGCCAAGCCGAAAGTCGCCGACTACCCCTTCACCACCTTGCGCCCCAATTTAGGGGTCGTCCGCGTGGACAACAACCGCAGCTTTGTCATGGCCGACATTCCGGGGCTGATCGAAGGGGCCGCCGAAGGCGCGGGGCTGGGCATGCAATTCCTCAAGCATCTGTCCCGCACTGGCTTGCTGCTGCATCTGATCGACGTCGCGCCGTATGAGAGCGAGGAGGAGCCGGTCGAAGCCGCCGTGAAGATCATCGGCGAGTTGGAGAAATGGGGCGACGGCCTGGACGAAAAGCCGCGCTGGCTGGTCTTGAACAAAATCGACCGATTGCCGCCGGAGGATGTCGAAGAACATTGCCAAGCCATCGTCGACGGCCTGGAATGGGACGGGCCGGTGTTCAAGATTTCCGCGTTGCAGGGCGAGGGCTTGCGCGAGCTCCTATACCAGATCATGAATTTCTTGGAGCAAGAAAAGGAGGAGGAAGCGGAGTATGCAGAAGAGGAGTGAGTTCGCCGCCGCCGGCCGCATCATCGTCAAAATCGGCAGCGCGCTGCTGACCGGCGGCGGGCGCGGCTTGGACAAGGCCGCCATCGCCGCGTGGGTGTCCCAGATCGCCGAACTGTGCCGCCAAGACCGCGAAGTCGTGCTGGTGTCCTCCGGCTCGGTGGCCGAGGGCATGTCCCGGCTGGGCTGGAAGGCCCGCCCGCAATCGCTGCACGAATTGCAAGCCGCCGCCTCGGTCGGGCAGATGGGCCTGGTGCAAACCTACGAATCCCTGTTCAGCGCCCACGGCCTGCGCACCGCGCAAGTCCTGCTGACCCACGACGACTTGTCCGAGCGCCAGCGTTATTTGAACTCGCGCAGCACCCTGACGACCTTGCTCAAGCTCGGCGTCGTGCCGGTCATCAACGAGAACGACACCGTCGCCACCGAGGAAATCCGCTTTGGCGACAACGACACGCTGGGCGCGCTGGTGGCAAACTCCTTGGAAGCGGATTTGTTGATTATTTTGACCGACCAGCCCGGCTTGTACGAGCGCGACCCGTCGGTCGACCCCACCGCCAAGCTGGTGCACCAAGCCAGCATCAACGACCCCGCCTTGAGCGAAATGGTCGGAGAGAGCCGCAGCGGCCTAGGCCGCGGCGGCATGATCACCAAGCTTAGAGCCGGCCGGCTGGCCGCGCGCTCCGGCGCGGCGACGGTGATTGTCGGCGGGCGGGAGGAAAACGTGCTGGCCCGCGTGGTCGCAGGCGAGTTGCTGGGCACCTTCCTCGTCCCCGACACCGACCCGCTGACCGCCCGCAAACGCTGGCTGGCCGGGCAGTTGAAATTGAAAGGCTCGCTGGTGCTGGACGAGGGCGCGGTGCGGGTGCTGAAAGAATCGGGCCGCAGCCTGCTGCCGGTCGGCGTGGCCGAGGCCCACGGCGAATTCGGGCGCGGCGATTTAGTCGCCTGCCTGGACGGGCAGGGCAGGGAAGTGGCGCGCGGCCTGGTGAACTACAGCTTTGATGAGACCCGCAAAATCATGCGCCAGCCCAGCGCCAAAATCGGCGAATTGCTGGGGTATGTGGACGAGCCGGAACTGATCCACCGGGACAACCTGGTGTTGGTGGGATGACCGGCGGCATCCCCGTCGGGATGCCGCCGGGGGGCTTCTGGCAACTAAGTGGTTTCACGCCCGCGTGAATAAAAAACGCGCGGCGGGAGTCTTAAAGCGGTGTGTGGCAAACCCGCCATCGCCCGCGGCAATGCCGATATTTTGATACGCGCTAGACTAATGCTCTACATCGGCTAATAAGCGCCGGTGAGCGGAGGTTCCAATGACACCCTTCCCCCCGGCCTGGCCCCTAGGCGAGCGAGCATGCTGCCGCTACGGGCCGGGCGTCCCGCGCCCATCGAAGCTTGATAAGACGCGCCGCCTTTCCGCCTCGCGGGCGCATAGCCGCATGCCGGGCTTGCCCTGGCTCCCGCGCGCCCTCTTTTTGCCGTCATGAGCCAAATAGAAACCGATGTTGAATCGCTGATTGTGTATCTGCGCAGCAGCTATGCGCCTGAGCGGTGGGCTGCCGCGGATTTATTGGGCAAGATCGGTGACTTGCGGGCGGTGGAGCCTCTGGCCGCCGCGTTGCGCGATGACGACCGGGGCGTGCGCCGGATCGCCGCCGAGGCTTTGGACAAATTTGGCGATGAGCGGGCGGCCGGGCCTTTGATTGCCTCGCTGCGGGATGAGGACAGTGGGGTGCGTCGGATCGCCGCCGAGGCTTTGGGCAAGTTCGGCGGCCTGCGGGCGGTGCAACCTTTGACCACTGCGCTTCGAGACGAATCGAAAAGTGTGCGCAAGAGCGCCGCCGAGGCCTTGGGCAAGCTTGCCGCCGTGCAAGCGGTGAAACCGCTGATCGCCATGCTGGGCGATAGCAGGGAGGATGTCCGCCGCAGCGCCGCCGAAGCCTTGGGCAGGATTGGCGACGCGCGGGCGGTGGAGCCTTTGGCCGCCGCGCTTCGGGACGACAAAGACAGCGGCGTGCGCCGGATCGCCGCCGAGGCGCTGGGCAAGCTCGACGACACGCGGGCGTTGGAACCTTTGGCCGCCACGTTGCGGGACGAGGACAAAGATGTGCGCCAAAGCGCCGCCGAGGCCTTGGGCAAGATCGGCGACCCAGGGGCGGGTGAGCCTTTGGCCGCCACGCTGCGGTACGGGGATGGCGACATGCGCCGGATCGCCGCCGAGGCGCTGGGCAAACTGGGCGACACGCGGGCGGTGAAGCCCTTGGCGGCGGCGTTGCGGGACGAGGACCGGGATGTGCGGCGGAGTGCCGCCGAGGCGCTGGGCAGGCTCGGCGACGCGCGGGCGGCGAAGCCTTTGGCCACCGCGCTGCGCGACATGGACAGCGAGGTCTGCCAGAGCGCCGAAGCCGCCTTGGGCAAGCTGGGCGAAATGGCCGTGAAGCCCTTGATCGCCGCGTTGCGGGACCGGGATGGCGATATGCGCCAGAGCGCCGCCGAATTCCTCGGCAAGCTCGGCGACGCGCGCGCGGTGGAACCCTTGGCCGCGGCGCTGCGGGACGAAGACAACGGCGTGCGCCGCAGCGCCGCCGAAGCCTTGGGCCGGATCGGCGGCATGCGGGCGGTGGAGCCCTTGGCCGCCGCGCTGCGTGACGGGGACAGCGGCGTGCGCCGCAGCGCCGCCGAGGCTTTGGACAAATTTGGCGACACCTGGGCGGTGGAGCCCTTGGCCGCCGCGCTGGGGGACGAGGACGGCTGCGTGCGCCGCAGCGCCGCCAAGGCCCTGGCCCGGTTCGGCGACGCGCGCGCGGTGGAACCTTTGGCCGCCGCTTTGCGGGACTGGGACAGCGGTGTGCGCCGCAGCGCCGCCCGGGCCTTGCTCAGGTTCGGCGACGCGCGCGCGGTGGAGCCGCTGATCACCGTGCTGCGGCATGACAAGGAGAGCGATGTGCGCCAGAGCGCCGCCGAAGCCTTGGGCCGGATCGGCGACGCGCGCGCGGTGAAGCCCTTGGCCGCCGCGTTGTGGGACTGGGACAGCGGGGTGCGCCGCGGCGCCGCCGCGGCCTTGGGCGACATTGGCGACTCGCGGGCGGCGAAGCCCTTGGCCGCCGCGCTGCGGGACTGGGATGGCGAGGTGCGCCGCAGCGCCGACGACGCCTTGGGCAAGCTGGGCGACGGGGCCGTGGAACCCTTGGCGGCCATGCTGCGGAACGGGGATGCCGACGCGTCCCGCAGCGCCGACCTGGCGGTGGACAAGTTTGGCGAATTGGCGGTGGAGCCGTTGATGGCCGTGCTGCGGGATTGGGATAAAAATGTCCGCCGGGGCGCCGTCGAATTCCTGGGCAAGCTCCGCGACGGCCAGGCGGTGGAGCCTTTGGCCGCCGCGCTGCGCAACGATAAAGATGTCGATGTCCGCCGGCTCGCCGCCGAATGCCTGGGCAAGCTCGGCGGCGAGCCGGCCGTGGAGGCCTTGGCCGCCGCGCTGCGGGACGAGGACGGCGGCGTGCGCCGGCTCGCCGCTGAAGCCTTGGACACGCTCGGCGACGCGCGGGCGATGGGGCCATTGATTGCCACGTTGCAGGACGACCAGGACAGCGATGTCCGCCGCATCGTCGCCGAGGCGTTGGGCAAGCTGGGCGACCCGCAGGCGGTGTTGCCGCTGGTCGCCGCGTTGCGGGACTGGGACGGCGGCGTGCGCCGGTTTGCCGCCGAAGCCTTGGGGCGTCTCGGTGACGCCTGGGCCGTGGACGCGCTGGCCGTCGAACTGCATGACGGGGACAGGAGCGTGCGCAAGAGTGCCGCCGAAGCCTTGGGCCGGATTGGCGACGCGCGCGCGGCCAAGCCCTTGGCCGCCGCGCTGTGGGACGGGGATGGCGAAGTGCGCCGCAGCGCCGACGCCGCCTTGGACAAGCTGGGCGGGCTGGCCGTGGGACCGCTGATCGCCGCGCTGCTGGACACCGACAGGGACAGCCCTGTGCGCCAGAGCGCTGCCCGGTTCCTGGGCAAATTCGGCGACGCGCGGGCGGTGGAGCCTTTGGCCGCCGCGCTGCGGGACGAGGACAGCGGCGTGCGCCGGATCGCCGCCGAGTCCCTGGCCCAGTTTGGCGACGCGCGGGCGCTGGGGCCTTTGGCCGCCGCGCTGCGGGATGACAAGGACAGCGGCGTGCGCCGGGTCGCCGCCGAAGCGCTGGCCAAACTCGGCGACGCGCGCTCGCTGGAGCCTTTGGCCGCGGCGCTGCGGGATGACGAGGACAGCGATGTCCGCCGGCTCGCCGCCGAAGCCTTGGGCAAGCTCGGCGACAAGCGGGCGGTGGAGCCGCTGGTCGCCGAACTGCGGGATTGGGACAGCGGCGTGCGCCGGCTCGCCGCCGAAGCCTTGGGCAAACTCGGCGACGCGCGGGCGGTGGAGCCTTTGGCCGCCGCGCTGCGGGATGGCGACATGCGCCGGAACGCCATCGAAGCCCTGGTCAAGATCGGCGGGGCGGCGGTGGAGCCGCTGGTCGCCGCGCTGCGCTATGGCGACCGGGGCGTGCGCCAGACCGCCGCCGAAGCCTTGACCGTCATTGGCGGGGCCGCCGTGGAGCCTTTGGTCGCCGCGTTGCGGGACAAGGACGGCGATGTGCGCAACATCGCCATCGACGTGCTGACCAAGATCGGCGACGCCGCCGTGCCTCCTTTGGCCGCCGCATTGTGGGACAAGGACAGCGAAGTGCGCGGCCTCGCCGCCGAAATCCTGGGCAGGCTGGGCGACGAGCGGGCGATGGCGTCGCTGGCCGCCGCGCTGCGGGACAAGGACGGCGAGGTGCGCGGCATCGCCGCCGAGGCCCTGGGGCGGCTGGGCGACGAGCGGGCGGTGGTGCCGCTGGCCGCCGCGCGCTGGGACAAGGACGGCGCGGTGCGCCGGGCCGCCGCCAAAGCCTTGGATCTCATCACCGAAAAATCCAAGCCCGCGCAAAAAATCCTCCAGCCGGCCTATCCCCACCTCGCCTGCTCCCGCTGCGGCTTCCGGGCGGAGCGCAAGAGCTACCCGGTTGGCCTGTTCCGCCGCCTGCATCTCATCGTCTGCCGCCATTGCCAGCGCAGCGACCAACTGCAAACCTACGTGAAATTGATCGTCGGCGAAATCGGCGGTGAGCTGGACGGGTACAAGCAAGAAGCTTTCCCGGCGAACGCCCGCGTGCCCGTCTGGGACGAGGCGAACCGGCAGGCCGCCAACGCCGACATCGACCTGCTCGCCCTTTGCGCGGGCGGCGTGGCCGATTACGAATGGGCCATCGCCGCCGTGGTCGGCGCGCTGAAAAGCGACGAGTCCCGCCCGCCCGGCTGGTGCAAGAAAATCCCGGTCACCATCGAGGCGAACGTCAAGCTCAAACCTTCCAGCCTGATGTTGCTGCGGGACACGTTCAAAGAGGTGGTCAGTTTTGGCGAGTGAGGGGTGATCTTGGGGGCGACGTTGGCAAAGCCTGTCAGAGCGGGGGGGCAGGCTGGGTGTTTATGGCGTGTCGGTCGATGCGCGGGCTGCGGCGTTTTGTCGGCATTTCGGGTTTATCCGCCTGGGCGGTAAGGTCGATGTTTGGTGTATGCCGTTGGAAACGATTCGGTACTTGCCTTGAATTCGCGCCCAACAGTCCTGCAATTCAAAGCTTCTCCAAGCTCTCCGCCATCGTCCAAGGCCGACGTTCTTTCTTCGCTTCCCCTTCCAATAGGGTCAAGGCTTTTTCTCCAATTATTCTAACCATCGCTTGGCGTTGTAAATGGGCTGCCTTACAGATGGCGCACCATGCTCGAAATTTTATCCACGTGGGATTGGCTCTCTTTTTCCATCGTCCCAGGGTTAACCCTAAGGCAATGGAAAGTAAAATAATTGTAAAAGAAATTAAAATAATTAGCGAAATTAAGAAAATGGTTTCAATGGTATTTGTATTGGGTTTGAATAGTGGTTTAAGTGCAAAAATTCCAAGAATTGCAAGCGCAACCTCTAATTCAATGGATTTTTTTGCGCTAATTGTAAATTCGATGCTTGTCATGTAAATATTTATAAAAATCAGTCCATATATAGAATAAATTCCCAGGTTGCTTGATTTTACTTCGTTAAGTATTGCGCTTGAATTGAAGTGGTTTTCTATGGTAATTGTTGTGATGATTGGAAGTAATAAAAGACATAGAAAGCCAAATGGAAGAAGTGCGCCTATACGGAATAAATTCACATTGGAGAAATCCGTTTTTTGAGTATGCGACAAAATACGCAGACCCAATTTTAGCATAAAAGACCAGCATATCCCGCTCGGGCTATGTACTCCGAATATCAATAAAAATAATAATCTTGCCGCCTCAACGTGGTTTTTCGCCTTTTCGGCAATCCATTCCACCGTAAATGCCATCACTTCTGGCTGTTGCACAACATGGCGCATTTTTAGCCCCAACTTATTGACTAATGAGTTTGCAATCGCCGCTTCGGCATCTTCCAATTCCTTGCGCAAGCTCCACTGGGCGAATACTTTCCCCGCCAGAAATTCCATAAACGATTTGTGGCCGAACTTGAAGCTGTTGCCACGGCTCAGGTCGGAAACCAGCAGGCCGCAGGCGCGGACATCGGTTTGGATGTCTTCCGCGGCCTCGGCCAATTTGTTTTTCAGGTCGAATCGTTCCCGCAGGGGCTTCCGGTTTTCGCCGCTTTGCGCATCCGCTTTTAGCGATACGGCGTCGGGGATGGCGTCGATCAACAGGCGCACGGCGTCGTCCAATTGTCGGCTGGAAATCTGGTTGGGCAAGCCGTTGACCAGCATATACGCGGCGATGCCTTCCATGAAGTAAGCGCGTTCATGGGTGTTCAGCCGCATAAAAACGGGTTTGGCCGTGCCGACGTTCGGGGCGGCGAAATCGTATTGCCGGCCTTTCCCGCGCTGACGTTCGTAGCTGTGGCGGATAAACAAGTCCATGACGATAGCGGAATTGATCCGGTCGCGGTACTGCTCCAACTCGCCCTTGCGCCATAACACGCTGACGACATGCAGCAGCGACGGGCGCGAGACGATTTCATAAAAACGGTCGTTTTCATCGGCGAGGGCGATAATGCCCTCACGGCTGTCGGCATCCAGCTTGCGCAGGCTGTGTTCGATTTCTTTGGAGCCAAAGGGGGCCAAGTAGACGGCTTGGCAATACGGGCTTACTAGGCTGGGTTCGTGAATGCCCAGCGCAGTTTTCAATTCGGCTTCATCGAAGAAATAATTGGGCCGTCCGGTAATCAGAACCTTGGCTTTGGGGTAACACAACCCCCACATGACCTTGAAATGCTCAATGCGGGCATCGGCGTCGCCGGACAAGTCCACCTCGTCGAAGCCCTCGAAGATCGTCAACAAGCGCCCGGCAACCAGCAGTTTGAGCAGTGCGCGGCTATGGATGTTATAACGGCCCGCCCAAGTGGAAAGCAGTTCGTCTTCCCGCAAGTTGCGTGGACTTTTTCCCCGCAGTTCCAGCAGGATTGGAATGCGCGCCGCCCGGACGCCGTGGGTTTGGATGCGCTGCATCAGTCCATAACTGAGCATCAGCGAAGCCGTGCTTTTGCCTTGGCCGTATTCGCCGAGCAAAGCCAGTTGGCGTTGGCCGGGGTCGTCCAGCCATTGATGCAAAAAGGCTTCGAGGTTGGGTTGTGATTCGCCATCTTTTTCCAATGTGAAACTGGAAATCGTGTACATATCGCCGATGGTGAGTTCCGATTCGGCCAGTTTGTCCCGCTCCACCCGGTTGCGCAGCTCGCGGAAGTAGCCGGAAAAATCGACCAAGCCATCCAGCAGGCGGGATTCGCTGACAAAGCGCAAGCGATGCCCGTCTATTTCAGTTTGTTCGTCCACGTCGCCGTCTTTCAGTGCGACGATGAATTCCAAGCCGTCGTTCTCCAAACTGTGCCGCTGGCGCACTTTCCTGACATAGTCCATCAACCGCTGGAGAGTTGTTTCATCAAGCTTATCCTCCCAACAGGCCAGTACCACGGTATCGCCAGTGCGCTTGTGCTTTCCGATCCAACACTGTTTTTGATCGTGCCATTCTTCGTCGAGAAACTCATAGCTCTTACTGGACAAGTGCAGTAAGTCTCGCGCTTGCTCATGCCACGCGAGGCTGTCTTCTGGGTATGTCAGCCCGCTATGACGGAATTTTGCGTCGGGTTTGTGGATCGCAAGCAGGTCTGGATTGCGGAAGCTGCGCAGATACAACCAGCTTTCGCCAAGTAGGCTAGGCGGTTGTTGGCTTTGCTCCCGTCGATATTGTTCGATGCTTTGAGCACCATTCGCGCTGTTCCATTGCCGGTGCAGACGGAGAATAAACCAGAGGAAGCCGCCAAGCAGTAAAAGTGACAGGATTTCTTGTTCCGTCGTCAATGGCTGTGGTGGCTCATAGGGCAATCCCAACCATTGTTTGAGTAGACCGATAACAGCCAGCCACGGTGGTTGTTGCGCATAAATGCTTACCAGAATAAATCCAGTGAGGGTAGACACGGTAGCTAGCCCGGCGAAGGCAAATTTCTCGCGGGTGTAGACGCTTTTCTTCCACCAAACATACAGCCCAAAAAGGACGGTTACAAAGAAAAGCACCAGGAAAACGAGCAGGACAATCGCGAGTGTCAGATCCATAGGGGGCGGCTTGCTTCAGTTGCAGTCAAGATGAGACAAAGCCTATTCGGCTTTAGGCAATCATAGCATTGGAAGGCGAGAGGGCATAACCTGGCTTTAGAGTTTGTGTCAGTCAACGCCGCCTGGCCGAATACCTAACTTGGCCAAACGCACCTCAACCGCGTTCACGCCGCGTTTCAGCCTGGACGCCAGTTCTTCCAGTGGAACGCCTTGGCGGAAATCCCGCAGCAGCGCCTCGTCTTCTTCTTTCGTCCAGGCTTTGCCGGTTTGGCTTAGGCCTTGTTCTTTCCTCCAGGGCCGGGGTTCGTTCGCGCTTTCCAGCGGCTGCGGGCGGGGCGGCGGTTCGACCAGGCCCAGCCGGGCCAGCCGCGATTGGATCGCGCCGCGCGTGCGCTGGTGGCTGTCGGCGATGGCTTTGATGGGGAGGTTTGCTTTGAATTGGCGGATCAGTTCCTGATCCTCCTCCGTGCCCCAACTGCTGCCGGCTTTCGGTGGGCTGGCTTTGGGCGGTTCGGGTTGGATAGGTTTTTGCCTAAGGTGTAGCACTGCGGTGTAGAGGGCGCGGATGACCTCGGGTTCGGCCAAGGGGCTGCCAGGGTCGAGCTTTTCGCCCGTGGCCGGGTTGAGGCCTGCGGCCAGCGCTTCAAGGATGGCGATGGTTTCTTGGATGTTCATTGGCCCTCTGGCTGCTTAAGCGGTGAGGGGCCAGTAAATAACCGGTGGCGGGTCTGTGTCAATACGGGCAGGGAATCCGCGCTTTGGGGCGGAGCGCCGGGCAAAGACGGAACAAACGGGAAGAGGAGGGCGGGGCAGGGGGGCTGTATGGGCCGCATACAGCTTGGAAGCTTCAGCTTCTAGCGGTTCGTCGAAGTTGGAGCTTCCAAGTCGGCGTTCCGGGGCTGGCCCCGTGAACGGGCGCTTGCCGGGGCGGGTTCAGGCGGCGGTCTTCAGTTGCAGGGCTTTGACGCGCGCGCTCAGGCGGCTCTTGCTGCGGGCGGCTTTGTTCTTGTGGATCAAGCCTTTGGTGACCGAGGAGTCGATGACCGGCTGGGCTTCGCGGAACGCGGCGCGGGCCTTGTCGAGGTCGCCCGCGGCGACCGCGTGCAGGACTTTCTTGATGTAGGTGCGCAGGCGGCTGCGGGCGGCTGCGTTTTGTACGCGGTTCTTTTCCGACGTGCGGGCGCGCTTTTTCGCGGATTTGATATTGGCCAAGGTGGAACCCCTAACGGTTGGCGGATTTATAAAAGTGGGGCATTTTGCGCCAGCCGGCGCGGCGCTGTCAACTGTCCCGTGGGAAAGCGCTTTGCGCGGCCTTGGCGAATCCTTATACTACGCGCTTTTTCATCAAAGTTTGGCGGGGTGCGGATCTGAGCGGACAGTTAGTCAAATCGACCGCCGTGGTGGGCGCGATGACCTTGGTGTCGAGGATTTTGGGCTTTGTGCGCGACATGGTGATCGCCCGCCATTTCGGCGCGGACGCGGCCACCGACGCTTTTTTCGTCGCGTTCAGGATTCCGAATTTCCTGCGCCGCTTGTTCGCCGAGGGCTCTTTCGCCCAGGCGTTCGTGCCGATGGTCTCCGAGTGCCGGGAGGGCGGGCGCGAGGGCTTGCAAGAATTTTTGGACCGCGCGTCCGGTTCGCTGGCGCTGATCGTGTTGCTGGCCTCGGCCTTGGGCAGCCTGTTGGCCCCGGCGCTGATCTTGATGTTCGCGCCGGGCTTCCTGGGCCAGGACGCGCAGTTCGATTTGAGCAGCGCGCTGTTGCGCATCACCTTCCCCTATCTGTTTTTCGTCACGCTGGTGGCGTTCGCCGGGGGCATTCTCAACGCCCATGGCCGTTTCGCCATCCCGGCGTTCACGCCGGCGCTATTGAATGTGGTGATGATCGCGGCGGCGCTTTGGCTGGCCCCGCGCATGGCGGAGCCGGTGATGGCCTTGGCCTGGGGCGTGTTGCTGGCCGGGGCGGCGCAATTGGCGCTGCAACTGCCGGCCTTGCTGGCGGCGGGCCTGCTGCCCAGGCCGCGCGTTGATTTCGCCGACCCCCGGGTGCGGCGGCTGCTTAAGCGCATGGCCCCGGCGATTTTCGGTGTGTCGGTGACGCCGGTGAATTTGTTGGTGGACACGCTGCTGGCTTCATTTTTGGCCTCCGGCAGCGTGTCGTGGATTTATTATTCCGACCGGCTGGTGGAGTTTCCGCTGGGGGTGTTCGGGGTGGCGATGGGCACGGCGATTTTGCCGCATCTGGCGAAAAGCCACGCGCGCCAGGACGCGGCGGGGTTTTCCCAGGCCTTGGACTGGGGCTTGCGCTGGGTGCTGCTGATCGGCCTGCCGGCGACGGTGGGCTTGGCCGTGCTGGCGGAGCCGTTGATGTCGACGCTGTTCCAGTATGACGAGTTCGGCAGCCGCGATGTGCAGATGGCCGGGCGCAGCCTGATGACTTATTCCACCGGGCTGGTCGGCTTCATCGCGGTGAAAATTCTGGCGTCGGGCTTCAGCGCCCGCCACGATTTGCAGACGCCGGTGCGCCACGGGATTTACGCGATGGTTGCCAATCTGGTGCTGGGCCTGCTGTTGGTGCTGCCGTTGGCGGGCCTGGGCTGGGGGCATGCGGCCTTGGCTTTGGCCACGGCCTTGGCGGCGCTGTTCAACGCGGGTCTTTTGTTGCGCGGCTTGTTGAAAGACGGCGTGTTCAGTCCGGAGGCGGGCTGGCCGGGCTATTTGCTGCGGCTGTTGGCCGGCAATGTGGCGATGGGCTTGCTGCTGGCCTATTTCGCCGTCGGCCTGCCTTGGGCGGCGTGGCCGTCGCATCAGCGGATCGCCCAGTTGGCGCTGTGGATCGCCGCGGGCGGGGCGGCTTATTTCGCGTTGTTGTGGCTGTGCGGCCTGCGCCCGGCCCATCTGCGCTTGCGTGAGGCGGTATAGCGTATGTGGCTGGCAAACGGTTTGGGGCGTCTGGCGCTGCCAGGGGAGGGCTGCGTCGCCACCATCGGCAATTTCGACGGCGTGCATCGGGGCCACCAGGCGGTGATCGAGAATTTGGCCGTCCAGGGCCGCCGCTTGGGGCTGCCGGTGGTGGTGGTCTTGTTCGAGCCGCAGCCCAGGGAGTATTTCTGCCCCGAGCGCAGCCCGCCCCGGCTGACGCGCTGCCGCGAAAAACTGTTCCAACTGTCCGCGCTGCCGGTGGACGGGGTTTTGCTGCTGCGTTTCGACCGCGCCCTGGCGGATTGCCCGCCGGAGGATTTTATCCGCGAGGTGCTGGTGGAAGGCCTGCGGGTGAAGCATCTGGTGGTCGGCGACGATTTCCATTTCGGCAAGGATCGGCGCGGGAATTTCGGCATGCTCAAGGCGTTCGGCGCGGCTTGCGGCTTCGCGGTGGCCGACACCGGCTCGGTGCGGGTGGATGGCGAGCGGGTCAGCAGCACGCTGGTCCGCGCGGCCTTGGCGGCGGGCGGGATGGCGGAGGCGGCCACGCTGCTGGGGCGTCCGTATTCGGTCATCGGCCGGGTTTGCCACGGGCGGAAGCTGGGCCGCCAGCTGGGTTTCCCCACCGCCAATATCGCGATGATGCGCAAAAAGACTCCTTTGCAGGGGGTGTTTGCCGTTACAATGACCGGCATTTCCGCGTTGCCGCTGCCTGGCGTCGCCAATGTCGGCATCCGCCCCACCGTGGACGGACGGTCGCTGGCGCAATTGGAAACCCACCTGTTCGATTTCGCCGGCGATCTGTACGGACGCCTGGTCGAGGTTCATTTCCACCACAAGCTGCGCGACGAGCAGCGCTTCGCCGATGTGCAGGCGCTGCGCGGACAGATCGACCGGGACGCCGGGCAGGCGCGGGCCTATTTCGCCCATCTCTATCCACCGCATTCAGCCAATCGCATTTGATACTTATGGATTACAAAGCCACCCTCAATCTTCCCGCCACCGATTTTCCGATGAAGGGCAACTTGTCCCAGCGCGAGCCGGAGCAGTTGCAAGCCTGGAAGGAGAAGGATCTTTACCGGGCGATTAGGACGGCGTTCCAGGGCCGCCCGAAGTTCATCCTGCACGACGGCCCGCCCTACGCCAACGGCGAAATCCATATCGGCCACGCCGTCAACAAAGTGTTGAAGGACATCATTGTCAAAAGCAAGGGGCTGGCCGGTTTCGACGCGCCTTATGTGCCCGGCTGGGATTGCCACGGTCTGCCGATTGAGCTGATGGTGGAGAAGAAAATCGGCAAGGCCGGGGTGCAGGCCGCGCCGGCCGACTTCCGCCGCGCGTGCCGCGCCTATGCCGCCGAGCAGGTGAATGTGCAGCGCGACGAGTTCGTCCGCCTGGGTGTGTTTGGCGATTGGGAGAATCCCTATCTGACCATGGACTTCAAGTTCGAGGCGGACATCATCCGCGCCTTGGGCAAGATCCACGCGAACGGCCATTTGACCAAGGGCGCGAAGCCGGTGCATTGGTGCACGGATTGCGGCTCGGCCTTGGCGGAGGCCGAGGTGGAGTACGAGAACAAGCGCTCGCTGAGCATCGACGTGCGCTTCCGGCTGGTGGACGAGGAACTGGCGCTGTCGCGCTGCCACGCGGTGGAGGGCCATACCGGCCATGGGCCTTTGTCGGTGGCGATCTGGACGACCACGCCGTGGACTTTGCCGGCCAACCAGGCGGTGGCTTTGAATCCGGAGTTGGACTACGCGGTGGTGCAGTTGGAGGAGCCGGCCGAGCGGCTGATTCTCGCCGAGGCGCTGATGAAGGACGCGATGCTGCGCTATGGCAAAGACCATTACCGCGTCGTCGCCTATTGCAAGGGCGAGGCGCTGGAAGGGCTGCTGCTGCGCCATCCGTTCCTGGACCGCCAGGTGCCGCTGATCTTAGGCAGCCATGTCACGCTGGAGGCGGGCACCGGGGCGGTGCACACGGCCCCCGGCCACGGCCAGGAGGACTATGTGGTGGGCCTGAAATACGGGCTCAAGGTGGACAATCCGGTCGGCGACGACGGCAAGTTCCTGCCCGGCACCGAATTTTTCGCCGGCCAGCATGTGATGACCGCCAACCCGCAGGTCGTGGAGGTGTTGAAAGAACGTGGCGCGCTGCTGCGTGAACTCAGCCTGGAGCATAGCTATCCGCATTGCTGGCGGCACAAGACCCCGGTGATTTTCCGCGCCACGCCGCAATGGTTCATCGGCATGGACGAGAACGGCTTGCGCGCGCAGGCCCTGGACGAAATCAAGCAGGTGCAGTGGATACCGGACTGGGGCCAGGCCCGCATCGAGGGCATGGTCGGCAACCGCCCGGACTGGTGCGTGTCCCGCCAGCGCAACTGGGGCGTGCCCATCGCGCTGTTCGTCCATAAGCAGACCGGCGAAATCCACCCCGACGCGCTGGAGTTGATCGAACAAGTCGCGCTGAGGGTGGAGCAGCGCGGCATCGACGCCTGGTTCGATCTCGACGGCCAAGAATTGCTGGGCAATGATGCCGAGCATTACCGCAAGATGACTGACACGCTGGACGTGTGGTTCGACTCTGGCGTGACCCATGCCGGGGTGTTGAACCGCCGGGAAAACTTGAGCTTCCCCGCCGACCTCTACCTGGAAGGCTCGGACCAGCATCGCGGCTGGTTCCAGTCTTCGTTGCTGGCCTCGGTGGCGATGAACGGCGTCGCGCCTTACCGCGCCGTGCTGACCCATGGCTTCACGGTGGACGCGCAGGGCAAGAAAATGTCCAAGTCGGCCGGCAACGTGGTCGCCCCGCAAAAGGTGGTGAAAAACCTGGGCGCGGACGTGTTGCGGCTGTGGGTCGCGGCGACGGACTACCGCGCCGAGATGAACGTCTCCGACGAGATCCTCAAGCGCACCTCCGACGTGTACCGTCGGCTGCGCAACACCGCCCGCTATCTGCTGGCCAATCTGAACGGCTTCGACCCGGCGCGCGAGGCGGTCGCCGCCGAGGACATGCTGCCCTTGGACCGCTGGGCGGTGGACCGGGCCTTTCAGTTGCAGCAGGAGGTGGTCAACGCCTACGAGACCTACCAGTTCCATTTGGTCTACCAGAAAGTCCACCATTTCTGCTCGGTGGATCTGGGCAGCTTCTATCTGGATGTGACCAAGGACCGCCAATACACCTCGAAGGCCGGAAGTTTGGCGCGGCGCTCGGCGCAAACGGCGATGTGGCACATCATCGAAGCGCTGGCCCGCTGGCTGGCCCCGATTCTCAGCTTCACGGCGGAGGAAATCTGGCGCTTCCTGCCGGGCGGACGGGTGGAGTCGGTGTTCCTGTCCACCTGGTACGAGGGGCTGTTCCCGCTGGACGAGTCGGCCTCGATGAACCGCGAATTCTGGGATTTCGTGTTGCAGGTGCGTGAGGCGGTCAGCAAGGAGTTGGAGGTGCTGCGCATCCGCAACGAGATCGGCTCCTCGCTGGACGCCGAGGTGGCGCTGTATTGCTCGCCCGCCGTGTTGGGCCGCCTGGCGCTGCTGGAAGACGAATTGCGCTTCGTGCTAATCACCTCGTATGCGGCGGCATTGCCGGCCAGCCCTGGACAGGCCGACACGCTGCCCACGGAAATCGACGGGCTGGAGTTGAAGCTGTGGGCCAGTGACAAGCCTAAATGCGTGCGCTGCTGGCACCACCGCCACGATGTCGGTGGCCACGCCGATCATCCCGAGCTATGCGGGCGCTGCGTGGAAAATGTCGTCGGCGCGGGCGAGACCCGCCGCCACGCCTGAGGCCGCAGCGCATGATGAAATGGCTTTGGCTGTCGGCCTTGGTGCTGGTGCTGGACCAGGCCAGCAAGCGGCTGGTGGACGCCACGATGCAGTTGTACGAGACCGTCGAACTGCTGCCGATGTTCCAACTGACCTATGTGCGCAACACCGGCGCCTCGTTCAGCCTGCTGGCCGGGGCCGGCGGCTGGCAGCGCTGGCTGTTCGCCGGCATCGCCGTGGTGGCCAGCGTCGCCATCTTGTTTTGGCTCAGGCAGTTGTCCAGCGACAGGCAGTGGGAGGCCGCCGGCTGGGCGCTGGTGCTGGGCGGCGCGCTGGGCAATCTGATCGACCGCGTCAGTTATGGCTATGTGATTGATTTTTTGGATGCGTTTTACGGTCACTGGCATTTCCCGGCGTTCAATGTGGCTGACTCCGCCATTACCGTCGGTGTCGGCATTTTACTTGTCGATGCCTTCTTCATGGCCCGCCGAACGGGCTAGGCTTGGTTTGGTCTATACTCGGTAAGGCCATCAAGCAGGCGAAAAAAACGCGCCCACTCGAAAGAAGGGCCGGGATCGGTCTTGCGGCCAGGCGCGATGTCGCTGTGCCCGGTGATGGCTTCGCGCGAGAGGCTGGGGTAGTGTGCCAGCAAGGCCGCGACCAGTTCGGCCAGGCGGGCATATTGGGCGTCGGTGTAGGCGGCGGTCTCTGTGCCTTCCAGTTCGATGCCGATGGAAAAATCATTGCACACCGCCCGTCCACGCCAGTTCGACACGCCCGCATGCCAGGCCCGCTGGTGGAAGGGCACGTACTGGGTGATGCCGCCGTCGCGGCGGATCAGCGCGTGGGCGGCCACCCGCAGGTGGTGGATGCCCTCGAAATAGGGATGCGCGCCGGCCGGCAGCGTGTTGGTGAACAGCCGGTCGATCCACTCGCCGCCAAACTCCCCCGGCGGCAGGCTGATGCAATGGATGACGATCAGCGAAATGTCGCCGGGGATGGGCCGCGCGTCGAAATTAGGGGAGGGGACGGGCTTTGCCGGTTCTGCCAGCCAGCCTTCGGCAATGGTCAAGGTCATGAGGGTCACAGGTTGAATGCGCCGCGCCGACGGCCCGGCGGGCGCTGGCGGCGGCTATGGATGACAAAAGCCAAATATGCCTTAGAATATAAAAAAACACCACGCGGCGCACCCCCTATAAACCCATATTCGGTTCGAGAGATGCCACATGAACGGCGAGTCGACAGTCATATCTTTCGAAAAATTGCAAAGCAGGCAAAGGGACGCCGCCAAGCATAGCCCAAGCAGGCTGTTTGTCCAGGGCCGGGCCATGCTCATCGACGGCGTTGCCGAACGGCTGGCGGGCTTCTTCGCCAAGGTCGATGACGAATTGTTCAACCTGTCGGAAAAAGCCGACAATTGCGTTTTACAAGCGTATTATTTCAACACCATGCGTTATTTGCGCTGCCAAAAGGATGCTGTGCAGGCGCATTACCTGCGGGAATTGACGGGGTTTTACGAGGCGTTCTGGCATGGCAAGCCGCTGCCGGCGCTGCTGCAAACGCCTGCCATCCGGAGCGAGCTGTCTTTGCTGGAAAACGAGATTTTGGAAGAACGCCTGGCCATCAATGGCATGGTCGAGAAGGGAAACGGCTTGTTCCAAAAGGAGCTTTGCGCGCTGGACAGGCGTTTCATGGCCTTGCTGGGGAAGCCCGAGCAGGCGATTGAGATCAATCCGGTTTCCCCGTTGGCGCTGTGTCGGCTTTTCGCTTCGGCGGTCAGTGGCCTGAGCCTGGAAATCAATCTCAAATTGATGATTTACAAGATTTTCGATAAGCAGGTGTTGAGTTCGTTCGGCTCCGTTTACCATGAGATGAATGCCTACATGATTAAGGCGGGCATTTGTCCTGCCTCGGCGAAGGGCGGCCAGGCAAGGCGCCCGCGCACGGAGGAGGCGTCGTCCGCGCGGCGGCATAAAAAAGAGGAGGGCGACGCCAAGGTGGCCAATGCGGACGCATTCGAGGCCATGAGGCACTTGTTGCAGGCGCGGCGCGGTCGGCTGGACGCGACCGGCCAGTCGGCCTCCCCTCAAGGCGGCACGGCCGTGATTGACAGCGCGGAGGTTCTCAATGCTCTAGGGCTACTGCCGCCTGCTTTCCGGGCGTCGGCCGAGAATGGCGGACTCCTATCCAGCGAACAGATGAAGCAGCTCATCGCCCAGCAGATAGGTGGCCTCCGCGCGGACGGGAAAGAGCCCCTTTTAGACCGCCGCGTGGAAGATGTCATCGACATGGTGGGCATGATCTTTGTCTACATCTTGCAGGATCGCCACCTGCCGGCTTCGATCAAGGCCATGCTGGCAAACTTGCAAATACCGGTTTTGAAGATCGCGCTGTTGGAAGAGTCTTTTTTCGCCAAAAAGAACCATCCCGCGCGGCTTCTACTCAATAGCCTCGCCCAGGCCGCCATGGGCCTGGATGGCGGAATGGAAGCGGACAGCCCCGTTTATCAAAAAATCGAAGCCGTGGTCGGGCGGATTCTCGCCGAGTGGAACCGCAACAGTAGTCTGTTTTATGAGCTACTGGAGGATTTCACCGCTTTCATGGCGATAGAGTACCGCAGAAACCGCGCCGCCGAAGAGCGCACACGCCAAGCCACGCAGAGCAAAGAGCAGGTTCGCCAGGCCAAAAAGGCGGTCGCGTATGTGATCGCGTCGAAATTGCAGGGCGTCAACCCTCCATGGATACTCAAGTCTTTTCTTTGCAGCGCATGGAAAGATGTGCTGGTGCTCGCCTGGTTGCGGCGGAAAAGGGATCGGGAGGACTGGAGCAGCGCGGTCGGCTTGATGGATCAGCTGATAAAAGACATCACCTCGGCGCATGCCCCGGAGTTTTCAAGTCCGCAGGCACCGGGGGATGGACTTCTGCTGGAGACGATGAAAAGCCGCTTGGAAAATTTGGCCTACGACCAGTATTGGATCATGGCGTTGCTCAGGGAGCTTGAGGTTTGCTATGCCGCGCATGTGCACGGCGTGCATGTACAGCCCGAGGTCGCGGTCGCCCGGAAGCACGACGAAGTTGGAGTCAAAGATCCTGATTTTGCAGCTTTTTTTGTTGAAATTGAAGACAATTTGCGTAAGGGTGGGAACTCACGGGGGGGGCGGGGCGTGTTGGCGCGCGACCAGGCTGCGGCAGGACTTTACCGCGGCGGCGGTGAAGACGAGTTTGTCAGCAAAGCCTGTTCCCTGGGTGTTGGCCAGTGGGTTGAGTTCACGGAAGGGCAGTGCAAGCCGCGGCGGGCCAAGCTGTCGTGGAAAAGCCGGGAGAGCGACGTGCATATTTTTGTGAATGCCAAGGGGGCCAAGGTCGTGGAGATGAGCCTGGCGGATTTGGTCGGTTGCTTCAGGGTCGGAGCGGCAAAAATTATTGAGGACTCTAGCGTCCCCTTGATGGACCGGGCGCTTTCCCGGTTGATGCAAGCGTTGGAAAATCCTGCGTGCGCCTGTGTGCCATAGGCCTGCGGTGGCGGGCGGGGTTCGTTTTGGCACGCTTCAAGCAAAATAGTGGATGGCAAACTTGGCGACTTCGGCGAGTGGATCTATACTGGAACTTAAAAACGCCACAGCGCATTCGGGCCATTTGCGGCGCAGGGGCCGGGAACGGTGGCCGGGGGTTCGGTTGAACCGTGTCTGTGGGCGTCGGCCCGGAAACCGGTGTGGGGCGTGCGACGATGATGTAGAGATGTGCTTTTCCAGTCCTTGGGGTGCCCGGCAAGGGACGGTAAGTTTGGCGGGGCGAGCCACGCGTGTTTTTCGGGTGGCGAGACCGCAAGGGCCGATAAGGAGGGCGTGGCAACACGCCCGATCTGTAGATCAGGGAAACGCAAGTTGGATTTATTCATTTACAAATCCGATATTGTCTCTAGCTAGGCACTATCCGTTCAATCGAGGCGAAGTATGACTATTCGCAACAACAAGATCATTGCTTTCGAAGCGCAGCAGACCAAGCCGAAACCCGGCAATGCACGATACGAAAACGGTGTCATCGATGAGTGCTGGTCGCTCATCTCGGAGCGGATGGGAGAGCTTTTGCCCCTGTTCTTTTCCAAGCTGGACGACGACTTGTTCAAAGTCTCGGAAAAAGCCGAAACTAATGCGCTGGGGACGATGTTCTTTGAAGCGATGCGATATATTCGCAAGGAGCGTAGCGCCATCCGGTCCCAGTACCTGGAGGCGATGGCGCGCAGGTACGAAGTCTATTGGAACGAGCCCCTGCCCACCGAAACGGTAAAACAAGGTTCCCTAGGCGGCAACGAAGGGGAGTTCCTATTGATGGATGACTCGGTGCTGGAAGAGTCGTTGGCCGTCAATGGCATGATCGAAAAAGGGAACAACCTTTACCAGACCGAGCTTTTTCCGTTAAACCAGCGGTTTTGCGCATTGTTGGGCGAGGAAAGGGACTATGGCACGCTGCCGATTTCGCCTGACGCCTTATGTAAAGAGTTTGAGACGGTGCTTCAATCCCTGTCCATGGAATTGAAGGTCAAGCTGTTTATTTACAAAATATTTGACCGGCAACTTGTGTGCAACTTTGGGCCGGTATACCACGAGGTGAACGCGCATCTGGCGGCCAGCGGGGTGCTGCCGTCGATTACGCGCGCCTCCAAACGACAGGGCTCCCAGGACGCCGCGGGGTCGCCCACGGCGGCAGGCGGCGAAGAGGCGGAGGCCGTCGCCTATCTGGAGGCGTTTCGTTCCATGCAGTCCTTGATGGACGGATGGCGCAGCCAGTTGGGGACGGTTCCCGTTTCGGCCTCGGCCATGGCGGACGCGATCATTGTGGACAGCAAGGAAGTCGTCGGCGCGTTGAACGCCCTCCAGCTTCCCTCCGATGACGCGCCGGGTGGCGGAGGCCAGCCGGCGTCGCCTGAAATGCTGAAGCAGTATGTCGCCCTCCAGCTCGGCAAGCTCAAAGGCGACAATAAGAACAGGGCTTTGGGCCGGCCGGAGGAAGACATCATCGACATGGTGGGGATGATATTTGATTTCATCCTGGACGACAAAAACTTGTCGCTTCCTATCAAAGGCTTGATTGCGCGTTTGCAAATACCGGTGATCAAGGTGGCGATTCTGGACAAGTCGTTTTTCGCCAAGAAAAACCATCCAGCCCGCGCTTTGTTAAACGCCTTGGCGCAAGCGGGCATAGGGCTGGGGGTCGGCGGGGAAACCGACGCCGACAATCCGATCATCCGGAAAGTCGAGGAGATCGTCAGCAGAGTGCTGCAAGAGTTCGACCAGGAAGTCGGCCTGTTTGAGACCTTGCTGGAGGAGTTGAACACGTTCATGGACAAAGATTCGCAACGCAGCAAGGTTGCCGAGGATCGCACCCGCCAAGTCACCCAGAGCAAGGAAAAAGTTTGGCTGGCCAAAAAAGCGGTGGCCTCTGAAATCACGTTGCGATTGCAAAGCAGGGAAACCTCGGCCGCTTTCCGCTCTTTCCTCTATAACGACTGGAAGGACGTCCTGGTGCTGGCCTATTTGCGCCAAGACAAAATGGATGGCGAGTGGGAGCGTTCGCTGGAAATCATGGACAAGCTGATGTGGAGCGTCACGCCGCCGACGAATCCAAAGGAGCGCCAAGACGTCATCCGGGCGATACCGGGGCTGCTCAAGTCGATTAAAGAAGGCCTGGAAAGCATTTCGCTTGACCCCCACCAGATCGCGGCGCTGCTAAAAGACTTGGAGGTTTGCCACATGAGCGCCTTGCGCTCACCGTCCTCCCCCCGCCTTGGCCTTGAGTCCGAACACGCCAAAGATGCGGCGAGGCTTTCGCCGACCAGCGAGGTGAACATCAAGGATGCCGAGCTTGCCGAGGCCATTTTGGAAATCAAATCCCATTTGCCCGACATTTCCAATGTCGACATCGAGGAAGTGATCATGGGCGATGTCGCGGGAAAGTCGCGCGCGGACGCGTCCGGCCCAAAGACCGACTACGCGCAAGGCGTTTTCCTGGAGGTGGTGAATCGTTTGAATGTGGGCGACTGGATGGAATTCACCGAAGACGACGGGCGGACGTACCGGGCCAAGCTTTCTTGGAAGAGCCCCGCCACGTCGCTGTGCGTTTTCGTCAACCGGCGCGGCGTGAAAGTGATGGAACTGAAGGTCAACGAGCTGGTTTCGCGCCTGCGCGAAGGGAAGGCGCGGGTGATCGAAGACGTCAGCACGCCGTTGATGGATCGGGCTTTGTCCTTCCTTACGCAGTCTTTGAAAAACCCCTTCTCGAAAACCGCCGAATCGGCCATGTCCGCCTGAGCCTGGCCTAGGCGGCATGAGGCGTGCGGGTTGTTCCCGGAAGAGCGGGCGGGCGCGGATAGGACGGAATGAGCGATGACGATACGAGTGCGCTATTTTGCAAGCCTTCGGGAAAAAATGGGCCGTGTCGAGGATACTTTGGTGGCCGAAGACATTGCCACGGTCGCCGATGTTTGGAAAGTCGTTGGTGGAGGGCAGCCCTTGCCCGAACAGATTCTTTGCGCGGTGAACATGGAATATGCCGAACCGCAAACGGTGGTCAAGGAGGGCGACGAAGTGGCCTTTTTTCCGCCGGTGACCGGGGGTTGAGGTGGCCGTCATCCTGAGCGAAACGGCTTTTTCACCCTACCGCGAACTGGAGGCTTATCAGCCGCAGGAGTTTGGGGGAGCTGCGGGCAAGTACGGCGCCACGGCGGTGTTCGTCGGCACCATGCGCGACCTCAATCTGGGCGACGCCGTCACCCGCATGACCCTGGAGCATTATCCGGGGATGGCCGAGCGCAGGCTGGAACAGATCGCCGGGGAGGCCCGCGCGCGCTGGGATCTGGTCGATGTCCTGGTCATCCACCGGGTCGGCGAAATCCACCCCAACGACCCCATCGTCCTCGTCGCGGCCTGGGCCGCGCACCGCGGCCCGGCCTTCGACGCCTGCCGCCACATCATCGAAAGCCTGAAACACAGCGCCCCGTTTTGGAAAAAGGAAACGCTGGGCCAAGGCGAGCGCTGGGTCGAAAGCAACACCGGCGGGTATTGAGAAGGCTAAAGCCTTCCGCTTGTCCCCTGGTTCGAGCCGAGCCAGCCGGGCGGCATCTCTTCCCCGCCCCCTCTTCGTTAGCAAACCGCCAAGCGTTTCTCTGCCGTCTGCCTACCGGCGCGAACGGCCTTTCTTCGCCGATTTGGCCGCGGGCTTTGAATGGCCGGCCCGGCCACCGCTGGCGTGGGCTTTCACCGCGCTGCGCGGGGAGGCGGCTTTGGCGTGCCTGCCTTCATAGCGGCTGTGGGCATGGCCCGCGTGCGGGCCGTCCGCGTGGACGCCATGCGCATGGTGGTGGCGCGATCCGACCTCGCTGTGGGAATGGCGGCTGTAGTGGTAGGCGTAGCCATGGCGGCGGAAATGGATGCGCGGATGGACGTGCCTGCTCCAGCGCTGGTGCCAGGCATGGTGCCGGTAGTGGCGGGGGATGTCACTGCCACTGTCGGCAGGCGCGTCGCGCAGCCTGACCCGGACATCCTCGTCCAGTTTGCGGTAGCCGTTCTCGTCGTAGCCGTTGTCGCGGAAATATTTGGGGAACTGCGCGGGGGGCGGCGCGATGGGGGCGGCGTTGAGCGAGGGGGCGTCGCCTTTGCGCTCGCTGTCCCGGCGGTTCATCCATTGCTGGATCTCGCGCACCCGGTCGCGGTAATCGACGGCCTCTTCCTCTTCGTCCTCTTCGTCGTCATCGTTGTCCGCGGGGGCCGCCGCCAGGTGGATCGCGTCGGCGGCCGGGGCGTCCGCCGCCGTGGCTTGGCAGCAGGCCGCAGCGGCCATCAGCCCCACCAGGAAACCTAAGGTGATAATGTGGTCGGATTTCACTTTTTTGGCAGTGTCGAATAGGAAACAGCGCCCTATCTTAACGTTTTTTGGCGTGTCCGAGAACGGCGTCGGAATCCGTGGGCGCGGATCAATAATGCAGCAGCGAATGGACGGGGTATTTTGCCAGCCGCCCGCGCCCCTTGAGTTCGTCCAGTTCGACCACGAACGCGCAGGCGACGACCTCGGCGCCCAGGCTTTCGACAAGCTCGCAACTGGCCTTGGCGGTACCGCCGGTGGCGAGGAGGTCGTCGATGAGCAGCACGCGGTCGCCCCGGCCCAGCGCGTCGGTATGCACTTCCAGGCTGGCGGAGCCATATTCCAGGTCGTAATCAACCGATTGCACGTCGTGGGGTAGCTTGCCCGGTTTGCGCAGGGGCACGAAGCCCACCCCCAGTTCCCAGGCCACCAGCGCGCCGAAGATGAAGCCGCGCGCCTCCATGCCGGCCACGGCGGTGACGGGCTGGCCTAAAAAAGGGTGGAGAAGCTGATGCACCGCCAGGCGCAGGGACGCCGGGTCGCGCACTAGCGGCGTGATGTCTTTGAACACGATCCCCGGCTTGGGGAAGTCCGGGATGTCGCGAATCTTCGCCTTCAGCCGCTCCATGTCAGTGCTTGCCCAGGGCTTTCTTGCGCCCCGCATGCTGGGCGCCCGCCTGGCTTTCCAAAAACGTGGCGATGGCGGCGATGATGCCGTCTTGGTCCAGGCCGCAGGCGCTCAGGCACTCCTCACGGCTGCCTTGCTCCACGAAGCGGTCGGGCAGGCCGAGGTTGAGCATGGGCGGCAGGCGCTGCTGGCGGATCAGGAATTCACTGACCGCAGCCCCGGCTCCGCCTGCCACCACGTTTTCCTCCACGGTGACTAGCCGGTCGTGGGTTTGCGCCAGCTCCAAAATCAGCGCCTCGTCCAGGGGTTTGACGAAGCGCATGTTGACCACGGTGGCGTCGAACTGTTCGCCGGCGGCCAAGGCCGGGGCCACCATGCTGCCGAAGGCGAGGATCGCCAGGCGCTGGCCTTGGCGCTTGATTTCCGCCTTGCCGATGGGCAGCACGCTCATCGCCTTGACGACCTCCACGCCCGGCCCCTTGCCGCGGGGGTAGCGCACGGAGGCCGGGCCTTCGTGCTTGAAGCCGGTGTGCAACATCTGCCGGCACTCGTTTTCGTCGGCGGGGGCCATGATGAGCATATTGGGCAGGCAGCGCATATAGCTGAAATCGAAGCTGCCGGCATGGGTGGGGCCGTCCGGGCCGACCAGGCCGGCGCGGTCGATGGCGAACAGCACCGGCAGGTTTTGCAGGGCCACGTCGTGGATCAACTGGTCGTAGGCGCGCTGCAAAAACGTCGAATAAATCGCCACCACCGGATGGAAGCCCCCGCAAGCCTGCCCCGCCGCCAGCGTCACGGCATGCTGCTCGGCGATCCCGACGTCGAAATAGCGCTCGGGGAATTGCTCGGAGAAGGCCACCAGGCCGGAGCCTTCGCGCATGGCCGGGGTGATGCCCAGCAATTTCGGCTCGGCGGCGGCCTCGTCGCACAGCCACTGGCCGAAGACTTCGGTGTAGCTCGGGCTGCCGGGCTTGGCCTTGGGCAGATGGTCTTTGCTGGGGTCGAACGCGCCGACGCCATGGTAGGCCACCGGGTCAAGCTCGGCGGGCAGATAGCCCTTGCCCTTCTTGGTGACGATGTGCAGGAAGCGGGGGCCGGGCGGCAGCTCGCGCAGGTTGCGCAGCGTGGTGACCAGCACGTCCAGGTCGTGGCCGTCGATGGGGCCGATGTAATTGAAGCCCAGCTCTTCAAACAAGGTGCCGGGGGCGACCATGCCCTTCAAATGCTCCTCGGCGCGGCGGGCCAGCTCCCAGACGCTGGGCATGCTGCGGTTGAGCAAGTGCTTGCTGCCCTCGCGCACGTTCGAGTAGAACTTGCTGGACAGGATCTTGGCGAGATAGTTGTTCAACGCGCCGACATTCGGCGAGATGGACATTTCATTGTCGTTGAGGATCACCAGCAAATTGGCGTCCAAGGCCCCCGCGTGGTTCAGCGCCTCGAAAGCCATGCCGCCGGTCAGGCCGCCGTCGCCGATGATGGCCACGGCCTGGCGCTTGCTCTTTTCCAGCGAGGCGGCGATGGCCATGCCCAGCGCGGCGCTGATCGAGGTGCTGGAATGGCCGACGCCGAAGGTGTCGTATTCGCTTTCCTCGCGCGCAGGGAAGGCCGAGACGCCGTCTTTCTTGCGGATCGTGCACATGCCTTCACGCCGGCCGGTGAGGATCTTGTGCGGATACGCCTGGTGGCCCACGTCCCAGACCAGCTTGTCGTCGGGGGTGTTGAACACGTAATGCAAGGCGATGGTGAGATCGACCGTCCCCAGCCCGGCGGCCAGGTGCCCGCCCGATTGGCTGACGCTGTCCAGCAGGAACGCGCGGAGCTCCTCGGCCACTTTCGGCAACTGGTCTTCCGGGAGTTGGCGCAGATCCGCGGGGCTATTGATTCCATGCAAGAGGGAAGGGGTTTTCGAGTCGCTCATTGATTAAGTATTCCGGAACGGGATTCGACTGGTTTCCCACATGGGAAAAGCCGATTATCTGGGTGGGAAATCGTTTAGCGTTCAATTATGAAACGCCGGGGGATACGTTTCAAGGGAAGATTGACCGCCGGGGCGGCTTTCCGGCCAAACCCCCGCCGTCCGCGCGGGGGATGGCGGGAGGCCGCGCCACAGGTCAGCTCTTCCGCTGGATGATGAACGAGGCCAGCCCGCGCAAATAATCCGCCTCCGCGCCGAAGCCGGCCAGGCTGGCCAGCGCGTCCGCGTGCAGGTCGGCGGCTTTTTGCTTGGCCCCGGCCAGCCCCAGCAGCGCAGGATAAGTGGGCTTGTTGTGGTCGCGATCTTTGCCCTGGGTCTTGCCCAGCGTCTGCGTGTCGCTTTCCTCGTCCAGGATGTCGTCCTGGATCTGGAAGGCCAAACCGACGCACTTGGCGAAATGGTCCAGCTTATCGGCGGTCTCCTTGGCAAGCCCCGGCTTGGCCAGCGCCGCCAGGCGCACGCTGGCGCGGATCAGCGCGCCGGTTTTGCGGATGTGCATATTCTCCAGGCCTGGCAGATCCAACGCCTTGCCCACCGAGTCCAGGTCGATGGCCTGGCCTCCGACCATGCCGCAGGAGCCCGAGGCCACAGCCAGCGCTTCGATCATCGCAATGCGGTTTTCGGCCGGCACGGCGATGGACGGGTCGGCCGCCAGCACCTGGAAGGCCAGCGCCTGCAAGCCGTCGCCGGCCAGGATCGCCGTGGCCTCGTCGTAAGCCTTGTGGCAAGTCGGCTTGCCGCGGCGCAAATCGTCGTCGTCCATGGCCGGCAGGTCGTCGTGGATCAGCGAATAGACATGGATCAACTCCACCGCGCAGGCCGGCCCGTCGAGGTTTTCCGCCGCCAGCCCCAGCGCGTGCCCGGCGGCGTAGGTCAACAGCGGCCGCATGCGCTTGCCGCCCCCCAGCGTGGAATAACGCATGGCCTGGTGCAGGCGTTCGGGGATCTTGGCGTCTCCGGGCAGCCTGGCGTCCAGCGCGGCCTCGGCGCGCGCCTGGGCCGCGGCCATGAACTCTTGTAGGGAATTTTCAGGATTCATCGGTAAAAGGCTGTAAAGTGGGTTCGCCGTTTTCTTCCAGCAGGAGCTGCACTTTTTGCTCGGCCTCCTTGAGGGCTTTCTGGCAGGCGCGGGTCAGTTGCACGCCGCGCTCGAACAACTTGAGCGAGTCCTCCAGCGGCAGGTTGCCCTGCTCCATGCGCTCCACCAGTTGCTCCAATTCGGCGAGGGAGTCCTCGAAACGGACGGCTTTTTTGACCATGGGGCAAAAATGTTAAGGTTGGAGTTGGCATTATGCCACAGTTGTTGCAAATTTATAAAAATTGGGCGGGGGAGCGAGGGTGTGTCAGCCATGCACAAGCCCTGCCCGGCGGCATTGGCTGGATGGATGCCCATGGGATGGGCTTGTCCGACCGGGGCAACTGCCCCGCCCCCCATTCATTGACGGATTGGCACCCTTGCGTCCGCGTCGTCAAAGGGTTCGATCCGCCCGGGCCAGCAGCGCTTTGAGCCGTTCAATTTCCGCCTGCGCGGTTTGCTCACGCTGCAAGGCCGCTTCTTCGCGCTGCAAGGCGGCTTGTTTTTCCAGCCGCTCCCGCTCCAAGTCCTGTTCAATCTGCTGCTTCTCCTGCTGAATCTGCTCCATCTCCAATTGGATGGTGCGCTGCTCGCGCAAGTAGTTCTGCCGCGCTTGATAAGCGTGGTAGTCGCGTTCTTTCTCGGAAAACAGTTTCAAGGTGTTCATGGCTTGCCTCATTTCGTCAGTGTCCATCCAGTCCGGTAACGCCGCATCGTCCAGTTGCTCGCCCTCTTTGAAAAATCTCAGCCAGCGCTGTTCCTCGGTTTCAATCCGCTCCGCCGTAAATTTCTTCAGTTCTAGCAAATGGATGCCGCCGAGTCCGCCCAGTGTCCGCCCTTGCCGGTCGCGCAGCGTGTACTCATGGGCGTATCCGCCCACGCTCGGCAGCAGGTTTTCCGCCAATAGCCAAATGCTGTAGACCGGTCTTAACAGACTATAGTCTTCGCCGCTTTGCAATTGCTGGCTAATAATGTCGCACCAAGTGTAGACCATCCGCTCCGGCAAGTGCCGGTAGGCCAGCAGTTGGATTTCAACCTGGTAAAGCCGCCCTGCGCTGTCTGTGGCTTTGACATCCACCACGCTGAGTTTGTCGTCCAGAAACTCCTTGTCGTTGTATGGATTGAGAATCTCCACCTCGGCTATCGGCGTGGACAAATCATCGGCCAATACCGCGTTGAGAAAATGCGTCAGCAGGTTGCGGTTTTCCAGCGAACCGAGCAGCGCCTTGAATACGCAGTCTATTTTGGGGTCTATGCGGTGTTTCATAGTGGGTGTTTGGGCTGGTCTTAGGCTATTGCTTACAAAGCTGAACTCGTTGGCGAATGCTGTAGATCGGTATAATTTTCGGACAATGATACGGTCGGCACTAGGCCTGCCTGGCTACAACGGCCCACCCAATTTTGCATCTCGCCAAATTTGTAAATCCTTCTTTGTTATTTCTATGATCTCATCGTTTTCAAGCCATATTTTATACGGTGGTTGTAAGTGGCTATCATGGTACTTAGACCAGTCAACGGCAAAAAATTGATGAGCGGTATGTTTCATCCATCGACTCGGTTTTTTTAATAATGGGTCTAGTTTTTCTGAGTGAATTGCATCAACAATGCAATGTATGAAAGAAGACGCAAAATCATAGAGAATGTCTCCATCTTTTACCTGCATGCATGCTTGGGTCAATGAGTCAGCCCTTTCAAAGTGGCTACGCCTTGTTTGTAAGTAATTGATATGTTGAGACATGTGGCTGTTTCGGGTCGTAGGGCGTCTTGGTGGCGGGCTTTTTCGGGCCGCGCGGGTGCTTCTTGAGGGTG